>Ga0209121_10000884_pt1 | contig 32097 bp, 32 predicted proteins | sample Cruoilmetagenom3_FD_187292 | JGI IMG/M metagenome (GOLD analysis project Ga0209121, IMG submission 187292) | Oil polluted marine microbial communities from Coal Oil Point, Santa Barbara, California, USA - Sample 3 (SPAdes) (version 2) | ecosystem: Environmental > Aquatic > Marine > Oil seeps ... | reverse complement strand
CGCGCGGATAAAGGTCTTATTCCAACTCGTCTTTATACTGTTGAATTTACGACCAAACTCTCCAGCGGTTATGGAGTGCAGCGGAATTGCCGTCGGAGTGAAGCGATTTGTTAGGTTTTGTCGTTATGCACCACAGTTATGACCACATTTCCCAATGGGTGATATTGGCAGGCTTATGCAGCAAGGTGAACAACCCTTATTCTTTAGACACCTTGCTTTGGACGACTTCCTGGAAGATGGCAGGTACCGCATTTTTCACGATGCCCATCTGCCACCCATCAGTGATATTCGATTTCGTGGTCCAGGGAAGGTCGATATCCAGCGGGGTTTTTCCACTGTTATAGAGTTGAGCGCCTAATTCACCCAGGTTGTCATCCGCCGGATGCAAGGTTAACGCAATCTCCACAAGTTTATCCCGATGAGAAGGTGATATATTCTGGGTGGCGATGGCACCTTGCAAACACATGGTTGCCAATGCTGTCGGGGGATATCGAACTGAATATTGAGTTTTCCCCCATTGCCAGACAAGGCTACCATCAATGAGCTTATGCTTCAACCATGGAATAAAACCGTCGTTGAAAGAATCGGGGTCTGCAGCCAAAACTGTTGTGCAACGCTCAAAGATGGCGTTACGGAGAAAATCCAGTTTGAGAATATCATCATCTGGCTCAATTGATCGCCACATTAAATCCAATTCCTGCTTGACTTCTTGAGGGTGTTCCTCTGCCCATAGGATCAAGCTTTCCAGTGTGATTGGATCGAGTTCTTTGTAGTTATACTCTCCATTTCCATTGAACCGCAAGTATTCCGTAAATTGTTGATCCGCAGGTGTGTTTGGACGATAACTGACATATAGCGGGTTGCGTTTGAGATATTCTTGGATAAGCTCATCAAATGTTATGCCTGAGCTGAACAGCGAGCCCCAGACCCCCTTCTTTTCTTCTGCCTGCGCCTCAGAAACCCACATACCACCTGGTAAGCGTCGGGAGCCTTCCTGTGTAATTTCGCGCAAGAAAGCGATACGCTCTTTCTTGTCCGTCCTGAAAATCGTTTGGGCAACAAAATCGCCCTGGATATCTTCCGGTTGAATGCTCTCTGCCGCCGCTTCTGGATGGCTCGACAACCATGCCCTGCAAATGCGAGGAACCAATTGTTGGTTTCTGGGAGAATCTTTTACCAATTGGTAGGCTTGTTCACCATAACCACGCTGGGTTGCTAATACCAGAAACCATGCCTCAGCCTGTTCTATTTTCGAAACAGATTTCATGACTTCAGACATATTCGATTGAAGATTTTCAGCGTTTGATATAAGCGCATAGCACGAGCTAAACCCAAAATCGACCATATATTTGGGGAGATTCTGTGCAAAACTGCTGGCATTCTCTTTGTTAATGACATTCAGATTAGCACCCAGGATGACCAGATTGAGTACCGCTCTGAATTTTTCAGGCCATTGATTGGCAAGTGCCGATGAATTGGCAAACCTTTTTGCTGCACTTTTAATAGCATCAAAAACTTGTGGCGCTGATTCTTTGTGGGTGACCATTTGTAAGAATTTATTAATTAGATTGAGGGTGTTACCGAGTTGTGCTGAATTGGCTAACTTTCCCGACAAACCTGAAACAATGGGAACAATATATTCTTCAGGGATGGTAAATTTTGTCTGTGGATCCTCAAGGATGGATATAATAATCCGGACAGCTTCATTTTGAGAATTCTCTTCTGAAAACCGGTGCCATTCTTCCACGGTCAGAGGGGTTTCCTGATTCATCTGCCGTACCTGCATCTGGCGTTTTGGATGCGACAGTTTGGAAGTCAAACCCAGCGCTTGTTTACGGTCGAAAGTTTTCCAAACCTGGATGAGATATTCTCGCACGGCTTGTTTGCCCCCTGGCCAGAATCTTTTCTCAACTTCCTCAGTCATTTGTTCGAGAAATTCTCTTAACGCCAATTCCGTCAAATCTGGCTCAGCTAACTTTGCTTTTATTTCAGCGATCTTCTCCCCGGCAAATCCTTTTGTGGGATCCTCTTCCTCTTCAAGTGTTGATCTTATTTCTTCCATCAAGGACTTATCTTCATTTCCCAGGTGGCGTTGCAAGGATTGCAATTGCTTCCAGTAAACTTCAGCTTTCTCTGAAGACAGCAGGGTATGTACCTGGCACAGCTTCAGCAATAGAAAGGCTTTGGCTTTTGGTCTTAGTTGTTCGGACTGAATCAGTGCATTTGCTCGGTCAACCAAAGTTTGATCTGACATAAGAAATCTCCTTTACTAGCTGAATCAGGAATGGGGTTGTCAACCAATTGAGGTTGTAAATAGACTTTTGATCAAATTAGCCAGGCTGGTTATTTAGAGGATAACAATAATTGTGATTTATTTAGTAAAACAGAATCCTTGAAATCTATATCCTCTCCGCAAACTGCACAAAGATGCCCGCTAAAAAATTATATCATCAACAACAAATATTTCAGTCGCCTAATCCCCTGGGGGGAGGACAGGATGTTCTTCTAAGATGACTATGATGGTATTTAGAGACACGATCAAAGATTAAGACCACTAGCTGAATAAACTTGAAATTTTCACTTGTTAATTAAACAAGTAAATTTGCTTAGAAGGTGAGCCCGGCACACCCTTCGGGCAGTTCAAACCTACGACCGAGTGGATAAATGCGTTCTTCCAGTTGGGATATAATTTCGATCCCAGATGAGAGATGTTTAACTCTTGAGGTTATTCGAAGTCTATGCAGCAATTAATAACATCTTGAAAGAGAGGATCAATACACTCCTTTATTTGGTATTTGTCTATAGGTTTTCTTATCCTTAAATTCTAAAGACAGATGTTAGCCACTTCATACCATTTTTAAGAATGTATGAAGTTCCCTTATGTATTACCACTTTAACTTTAGTAGTAATCGGCATTGTATACCGGGTTTTTACTTGTAAAAACGTTCCATCTTCTTCCTGTAGCGTTTTTTATTACTCTGGAAGAATAATTATTCTAGAACCCTAGAAACTGACGACAGCAATACTTTGGGCTTGAAAAAAAGGGACAATCGGTAAAGAGGTCTTGGGTTGAGAAGTTGTGTGGATTGCCAGGTAACATGTGCCGGGTTCGCCCCCAGATGCATCAGCGTAAACCAAGAAACTCGTACCACAGGAACAAGTGCCCATACATTTGCTAGAGAAATCCAATACGCCATTCATTCGCACTAAAAGATCACCATCTGGTGTTTTTTGGGTAGGATGGGTCATTTTTACAAGTCCATCACATCCCAACCCCATTATTTTTCCATCACACTCGGCAAAAGCATTTCTGATTAACAAACCATTTTTGGGTTGGATAAATTTCTTCTCTTTTGCTACGACACGATAGAATTTCCGGTCATTAATATCACGTTTAGAAGAGGCAAGCCCCATATCGATCAGTTTTTGATGCTCCTTGAAGAAGTCAACCATCTCAAATGTCAAATTATCTTCGAGTATCGTCACATTTTCCATTGTTTTTCTCCTTGTGCAAAATAATGTAATTAATTGTTCTTATGGGTTAATTGCGTAAGGGTAAATACAAAAATGGTCAGCCCAGCGTGCCCTGCGGGCAGGGCGAACCAGCGATCGAGTGGAGAATAAATCAAGTCCGATTCGGTTTAAAATTCACTAAATTCTTGGGATTGGGTAATTGTGAAAAACTCAAATAACCGAACTATTTTATAATTATAATATAATTTCTAAAATAATAGTGAAGAGAAAAAATGCAAATCAAACCTTACCTTATCCAGTACCAGGCATACACCCATAATTCCCCTTGTAAAACCTTTGCCACGGCCATCGGCTTTATGGGTTTTACTACGCCCATATAAGTATGTGTGATGCCCCGTTTTAACAATAATAAGTTGGCGTGTGGCAAACAGGAAAATCAACCCAAAATTATAGGAAGGATTCATAATGTCCCCAAATGAAGATATCGGCGAGCTGGTTAAGGCTTTATCTCATCAGGAGCGGAATGTTCGGATAAATGCTGTCATGGCGCTTAGAAAGATTAGTAATACAGAGGTTGTAGAACCGCTTATTGAAGCCATGAAAGATATGGATTTTGGTGTGCGGGCTTTTGCCGCAGAGGCTCTTGGAGAGATCGGGGATATGAGAGCATTAGAGCCACTGATCAAAGCCTTGAATGATGCTTCTTATAGTGTCAGGCGAGATGCAGCGACAGCGCTGGGCGCTTTAGGAGATGAACGTGCCATGGAAGCACTCACAAAAACCATGAATCGTCACAATACTGGTTTTTGTTATGAAGATGACCGTGTGTATGAGGAAGCAAAAAAGGCTCTGGAAAAAATCCGGGGGGATTGAACGCAGTTTTTATAGTTTGTCATTGATGTAAATGACCATAATACTAACATCGTTTATTTAAGTTCAATCACTTCAATATGCCATAAAGGTAGGACATAATCCACGCCATCGTGTCAAATTAATCAAGTTTACAGGGTAAGTTTACGTCTTGTGGGCAGTTTAAACCTTCGATCGAGCGGATAAGCGTTCAATTCCCCATGGGCTATGTTTTGCCAAAGTTGAAATGAGTAACTTTATCTTATGTCACCTTTTGAAAAAGATAAAGGGTTGCAGTCTTGGTATATCCGATCCCTTTTTTACTTTCCAGCAATAATTCTCGGGTCACAGTGATGTCTTTCTTTGGGATGAAATACTCTTCCAGGGATGCTGTCGAAAGCCGATATTTTCCGTTTCGTCGATGGATAGCAGCAATCAATCGGTAATCGCTATCGATGGATGCCATCCCAGCATCCCCATGGCTGTTATTAACAAGCAAATAACCGCCAACCCTTAAATAAGGTTTACAAACCTCTGAAATATATCCCGCATATTGTGAAATGAGAAGATCAAATTCTGATCGATATTTATCAATCAGTTCCCGGTAGTCAATACCGTGAAAAATAATCTCAGGATCTTCTGGATATTCTTTACGAGCCTCAATAATCTCTTTCAGTGAATCACTATGAAAAAAACGGATTGCATTTTTATCGGAATCAATATAGACCACAGTGGGGAAAACAAAGGATGGTGAGATCTGAATGTAGCTACCAGGATAAATTGCGCTGGTGATATCCAACTGATATTTTAACAGGCGGAACAAATCAACCTGCTCATAATCTCGGTCAATATAATATTTCTTATAGGCTTGGTAAGCTTTATTCGTTGGATTAGGCACTATCTCTCTAATGGTTGATGGATGATGTTGAGGTTCTCAGATCCAACTACTTATGTTCCCCAATCCCGTAGATAGAGAAAATCGTACCCAATTGTCCGCTGGGAGAGCTTGGCGACTGGAGGCATCACCCGCTTGAAGTGGTTCCGGCGGATGCGCTGGACGACCTGATCCACAAATTCAGGGGCGTAGCCCTCGGCCACGCAATCTTCCGGGCGGTAACGCTGATCAACAAGCAGGTACAAGAGCTGGTCCACCTCGGCATAGGTGAAGCCCAGGTCGGCCTCGTCGGTCTGCCCCTGCCAGAGGTCCGCCGAGGGGGCTTTTTCGATCACCGAGTCCGGCACACCCAGCGTTTTGGAAAGCTGGCGCACCTGAGTCTTATAGAGGTCGCCGATCGGCTGGATGGCCGCAGCGGAATCGCCGAAGATGGTGGAATAGCCCAACAGAAGTTCGGTCTTGTTGCTGGTGCCCATCACCAGCCCCTTGAAGGCAGCCGATTGGTCATAGAGCACGATCATCCGCATCCGGGCCATGATGTTGCCGGCCCGCGTCCGGTCCATATCCTCATAGCGCTGGATGAGGGGGTCCACCATGTCGGTGATCTCAATGGTCAATGATTGCACGCCCAGGTCGTCAATCATGGTCTGGGCATCGGAAAGGGTGTCCGGTGCAGAGCTCTTATAGGGCATCCGCACTGCCAGCACGTTTTCCGGCCCCAGGGCGCGGGCGGAAAGGTAGAGGCTCAGGGCGGAATCGATCCCGCCGGAAAGCCCCAGCACGGCTCGGCGGATTCCCACCCTGTGCAGTTCGGTGCGGATGAAGCCTGTGAGGATCTTTTCGGCCAGTTCGGTATTGATGGTCAGGTCAGTTTTCATGGTTTCCCAAAATTCTTTCCAGTTCGCTTTGGACGAGGTTGGTGCGTTCATCCCGCAAAAGCGGCAGCCGGGCGCGAGAGCGATGGAACTGATTGAGGTCAATCTCAGCTATGGTGAGTGAAGTCTCAAAATCCGGCGCACGGACGATCAGGTTGCCGTCAGGGTCAAAGATTGTGGACCCGCCCCAGAAGTTCAACCCGTCTTCATAGCCCACCCGGTTGGCATGGGCAACAAAGACCGTGAACAGCCCGGCATAGGCCCGGTTGGTATGTTCCACCCAGGCGGAGCTGCTCAGGCGGGGGTCGGCCGTCAGCCCGCGGCCGGGCGAAGCTGATTGGAACAGCAGGATATCGGCGCCATCCAGCCAGAGCAGGTAGGGCAGAGAGGCATGCCAGAAATCCTCGCAGATCAGCATGCCCATCCGGCCGAAGCGGGTGTCAAAAGCCCGGACCGAATCACCCCAGGCAAAGAACCGCCCCTCGTCAAACATGCCGTAGGTGGGCAGGTAGACCTTGTTGTGGATATGGACAATTTTGCCCTCAGCGAGATAAGCGGAAGCAATATAGAATCGATGACGCCGGTCTTCGTGAACGAAGCCCACCATCAGGTCAATACCTCGGCTGGCATCCAGCAGGGTGTTGAACACTGGGTCGTCCTGGTCGGGCTGGATGGCCGTGGTCACGGCCAGGTCCTGCAAGACATAGCCCGTCAGGGAAAGCTCGGGGAAGATCAGCAGATCGGCGCTTTTTTGTTTGGCTTCAGAGATCAACTCAAGATGGGTTTCCAGGTTGGCCTGGACTTCACCCAGTTTGGTATTGAATTGCGCCAGGGCAATTTTGATTTTCATCGTAGAACCTATCACTAGGGCAGGTGGTCAGTATGCTCTAATTTTACTTTCTTTTAGCGTGACAGACCCACCGGATGAGGAAAAAGAAGATAATAGGTATAATGGGGGTAGTATTTTGCATCGATTTGGACAAAGAATTCCTATGATGATGACCATAACCAGCGAATTTCAGGGTGAAGCCTCGGAACGGGAGAGCCGTTGGGCGATCCTGGAGGCGGACTGGAAAGACTATACCCAGTTGAACCAGCTGGAGAAATCCTGCTTCCGATCAGAGGACCATTGGCCTTTTTGGGACCTGATCGGTGTGCTGACCCTTCCCGGCGTGATCAGGTTCAAGGCCTTGATGGATGGCAGGCTGGTCGGTTTCATCGGCGGTGAAAGGGAAATCAGCAAGAATCTGGGCTGGATCACCAATCTGGCTGTGGATCCGCATTACCGCAGGCGGGGAATTGCCCAGGATTTGATAATTAGGGCTGAGGCTGCACTTAAAATGCCTCGAATCAGATTGAGTGTGCGGGCATCCAACACGAGGGCGATCAAGCTGTATGAAGTCAATGGCTATCAGCAGGTGGAGCGCTGGAAGAAATATTACACCGGCGGCGAAGATGCACTGGTGCTGGAGAAGGACCGACGTAAAAAGTAACCGCCGGTCAAAGTATGATTGACTTTGAGCCTTGTTCGGGATATACTGAATCAACTTAAGGCAAGGATAAATGGAGTAAATGCAAAGACCTGTAGGACTTATAATTGACTTCAAGCACGCCGGGTGAACCCCGCGCGTGCTCTTTTTTATATCCAATCCGAGAGAAAGGAAAAGTGCATCATGGACTACGGTTTGATCGGCAAAATTGAAAAGGCGAAACGTTATGCAGAGGAACGCGGCCGGATCACTTTTACGAACTTCACTGCTACCTTTGAAGGCGAGAACAATGACCATACGGTGACCTACGATAATGGTCAATGGCATTGCGATTGTGATTTCTTCCAGACTCGCGGCCGCTGCTCCCATACCATGGCTCTGGAGATGATCCTTGAGGGCATGGTTGATATTGCCGACGTGGACTAGTCCCTTTTTGACCGATCAGTAAACAGATAAATACAAATTTCAGGCCGTGGTACAGCCACGGCCTTTTTTAATGGATTTATTCTTCATTCCAGGATGGCGGCGCCCAGGGAGGATTGATCAGGCGCTCATTTCGGTTCAGTACATCAAGTAAATCCAAATCCACCTTGTCCAGCTCAAAGAAGATATCCGCATTTTCCAGAATGCGCTGGTCATGGACGGATTTGGGGATCGCGACGATGTCATGTGAGACCAGCCAGGCCAGCATCACCTGGGCGGTTGATTTGCCATGTTTTTTCGAAACCTGCTGGAGGGTGGGGTGATTCAGGAACTTACCGCGGGCCAGCGGGCTGTAGGCCTCCAACTGAATATTCATTTCCTGGCAATAATCCGCCAGGTCTTTCTGGTAGAGGAATAGGTGAAATTCCACCTGATTCACCGCAGGCACAACATTAGTTTGCTCAACCAGGTTGTCGATCAGCGCGGGCGTAAAGTTGCTGACGCCAATGCTCCGGACCGATCCTTCCTTTTGCAGCTCGATCATGGCCTGCCAGGTTTCGACTGTGCGGGAGAAATTGCCGACGTTGGGCCAATGGATCAGGAGCAGGTCAACATAATCCGTCCCCAGTTTCTTCAGACTTTTCTTAAATGATCTCTTGGTGCTCTTAACTCCCTGATTCATATTCCAGATTTTGGTGGTGAGGAAGAAGGACTCACGTGCGCGGCCGGATGCTTTCCAGCCTTTACCGACCCGGGATTCGTTGTTGTAGGCTTGGGCGGTATCAACCATGTCATAGGCATGGTTAAGTGCGAACGATACAGCCTGTGTGCAGTCACTATTTCTGGATTGCCAGGTCCCCAATCCTAGATAAGGGATTTTTTGCCCATCATTAAGCGTTATGGTTGAATGGATGTCTTTAGGCATATTTTTCCTTTCCATCGATTCCCTTTTCTATTCATTTTACCCAGTCTGGTCAAATAACCGCCATTAACATGGCAAGCAGCCGGTCAATTACGGAAAAAGGTATACTTAACGCTCCAATGAATAAGAAAAATGCTATTCGATTCTTAAGCCTTCTTGCCATTGCCGTTCTGACCAGCGGCTGTTTGCGGCTGGCATCTTCGACCACGGTTGATCTTACGCAATTCACTTCTCAGCCCAGCCCGTCAGCCCAGGCAGAAACCATATCAGCTGTCCCGACACTCACGGCTACCCCTATGTTAGACCCCGCCACAATGAACACATTGCGGACTTTTCCGCTGTGGGTGGGCAGCACCTGGGTCTATGATTATCTGGGCTATTCCCAGGATGAGGAAGTCCATTGGCGGGTGACAGATGCCGTTGTTTCAAGCAGCATGCTGGAAGGATATTATATTGTGGAGGTCGAGAGGAAAGCGGACCTCACCCTGGGCAGTCCGGCTTTAGATTTCCCGTCTGCCCCGCTGACCGGTACATTCTATTACTTGATTGATCGGGAGAAAGTCTACCGGTTTGAAGGCTCGGTGGCTTCCGATCTGGATGCAGCCTGGCTGGAATTGGTACTGCCGTTCCCACCCGATGAGGAAGGCTGGTATCCGGACCCCGCGGTTCGGTCGAGTGCTGATCCATCCGAGATCGGGCCCCGGTTTGCCGATGGCCCTTTCGATCAGGTCGTTGCCGAAAGCGGCACCCGAATCTGCTATAACGTGGTTACCGTCGTTAGGGCGGGATCTGAAGAGGCGACTTTCTGCGAAGGTATTGGCTATGTTTTTTGGGAGGCAGATAATGGCAGCGGTGTCGGCTCTCGCGTGGAAATGATTGGATTTGTGCTGCAATGAGACTGCTCCACAGGCTCCCACGCTGGCTTCAATTCAATCTGCGTTATCTGGGCAGCCCGCCCTGGGATACGGGCGTTTCTCCACCGGAGTTATTTGAAGTGATTGGGGGGATGAAACCTGGCCGTGCGCTGGACCTGGGCTGTGGCACCGGCACTAACCTGCTGACTCTGGCTGATCTCGGTTGGGAGGTGACCGGTGTGGACCTGGCCTTTCTCTCTGTGATCAAAGCTCGCCGGAAATTTCGCCAGGTTGGCGCTCCAGCAGAGTTTCTTCAGGGGGATGTGGCTGGCGAATTGCTGCCAGGCCAGCAATATGACCTGGTTTTGGATATGGGTTGTTTCCATAACCTGCTGCCCGAAAACCGGACGAAGTACCGGGAAAATATGCAGCGCTGGCTGGTGCCGGGTGGCATTTACCTGATCTACGCGCATAAGAAACGATTCGCTCAAGGTCTTCACGGTGTGGATGAACGGGATTTTCAGGCCTTTCAAAGCTTCCTGCACCTGAACTGGCAGCGCCAGAGTGATGAGCAGCGGCCGGATGGTGGCGGTGGGTGGCCGTCTGTTTGGGCGCGGTTTGATCGATCGTCCGAGGTGAATAATGCTGACTAATCCTATTGAAATACTGGCCCATAAAAGCCATATTGCAAGCATAGCTTTCACACCAGATTCGCAATTTCTGCTCTCAGCTGGAATGGATAACCAGGTTAACTTTTGGAGTGCTGGTGATTGGCAGCTGAGTAAAAGCCTGGTGGGTCATGAGAACAGCGTAAATTCACTCAGCCTTACCACGGATGGGCAGCAGGTTCTGACAGCTTCAACCGATCGAACGGTACGTCTCTGGGATTTCAGGACTGCCCGGCAAGTCCATCAGTATGGCTTCAAGGGACATACCTCTGTATTATCTCCTGATAACAATGTGATCGCTGCATTGGATAATCCCTGGTTAACGCTTGCCGAGTTTACCTCTGGTGAGGTTATCAAACGTGTAAAACCTTTCCCAAAGCGGACTACAGCTTTGGCTTTCTCCCCCGATGGTTCAATATTGGTGCTGGGCGGCCAGGGGGATGACCTTTTCGTACGCTCAGTACCGGAATTCGATTTAATTTTCAATATTGAGAAAGCCCATTCAGGATTTACCTTGTCGACACGATTCTCACCATCAGGGGACTTGTTGGTGACAGCAGGGTACGAACAGAAGCTCAAATTTTGGGATCTGGAGAGTTGGTCTTTGCAGGATGAAATGCCTTTGGAGAATCAAGGCGTTCAGAACTTGGCTTTTTCCACCGATGGAAAAACGCTTGCAGTTGCCAGTGATCACCTTGTCACAATAGTAGATGTCAAGAAAAGGCAGATCATTCATCGAGAAAAACTTGCGCCAAAAGGGGTGTACAATGTGGCTTTTTCACCCGATGGACGGTGGTTGGCTTCTGGGGCGGCGGATAAACGTCTGCGCATTTGGGGATTAGGGGATGATCGTTCTGCCTGATAAGATTTAATTTGGATACCTATATCAGATTTTAATCCAAGAGGGGGATAATGATGAAGATGAAGGGTCTTGCTTTTGCGAAAATCACAACTGACCGACCTGGCCACTCGGCCAGGGTAGAAACAGCACTTCTGACCGATTGCAGAGCGCCGGAAAAAGTGGATAATAGCATTCAGGATGAGAGGACTTCTTCGGTCCACTTACCGAATTGAAAGAAATGGAAAACCTGACTGGCGCATGAATTTGGGAAAACAGAACGACAATAAATGGAAGAAAGCCCTGTTCGGTGCAGCCATTGGCATTATCGTCAGTGGCATCCTTGCTATATCTTTATACCATTTGAGTGGGCAAGGCCTGTACCTGGCATTCATCGGGCTGGGCGCAGGGATCGGATTTTCAATCGGTGGTGGGTTGGACCATACGGTCTGAACCTCAACACTCCTCAGGAAAGTTGACCAAGCTTACCTAAAAAGAACATCATTTTCTCCTCTGACTGAACCGGAAGTGAACGACTTCCGGTTTAGTCTTTAAATCTGAGGAGGCTTCATCGCGGTGATCCCTGGGGAAAGAATTAATTATCGAATACAATAGAATTCTGATTGGAACACTCCCGGAAGATGAAAATGCCTTTGAAGCGTTTCACACAATACCTCTTTCCCGGACTGGTACTCATCGTTCTGCTTTTTGGTTCGGCCAGTCCGATTAACGCTGCACCGGCAGGGGATCTGCAAGCTCAGACTGGATGGAGCGCAGTGGGTTATGGCGCGGGATATATGCGCTTTGATCACCTGACGGTGATCGATGGTCTCTCAGAAAATTCCATTCATGCGATTTTGGAGGATCGACAAGGTTTCCTCTGGTTTGGCACACAGGAGGGTTTGAACCAGTATGATGGGTATGATTTTTCCATCTATAAGCCTGATCCAGATAACCCGGCAACCCTTTCAGATGCCTTTATCACCTCAATTGTGGAAGGGCCGTCCGGCGCGCTTTGGGTGGGGACGTATTACGGCGGTTTGAACCGTCTTAACCGCGAAACGGGGGAGTTTGACCATTATCAACCGGATACAAACGATCCCAACGCATTGCCATCGGAACGTGTGAATGCACTTTTAATGACTTCAAGTGGTCAGCTCTGGGTTGGGACCCGGTCAGGTTTGAGTGTTTTGGACGAAGGGCAGCAGAGCTTCACGACTTACACCCATGACCCCCAGAATCGATCCTCTCTCAGCGATGATGAAGTTTTGGCACTATATGAAGATGATGATGGAATCGTCTGGGTTGGTACTGCAGATGGTTTGAATATTTTTAACCCGGAAATGGGAACCTTCACCCGTTATCTCGATCTGGCAACCACGAGCATGTCGCAGGTGAATGCCATCACCGGGGATGGCGACCAGGGGGTATGGGTTGGAACGGAAAATGGGTTGCTGCATTTCGACCGGGCTTCCCGGACTTATCAGATCCATACCCATGACAGGGATGACCCTCGCTCACTGAGTAGCAATGCGATCACGGCGCTCTACCTGGATCGCTCTGGCGGACTTTGGGTGGGGCTGGAAGAAAGCGGTCTGAACCTGGTTAGTGCTTACTCAGCAGAATCATTACAGGTTGAAGTTTATTCACACGATGAGTCGGACGCAAACAGTCTCAACCAAAATGAGATCCTGGCGATCCTTGAGGACAGCGGCGGCATTATGTGGTTTGGAACCCTGGGGGGAGGCGTGAACAAGGCCAATCCGAGTACCCGGGCCTTTGGTCTCTATCATCATCAACCGGAAAACGCCAATTCTCCCTCGGCTGATAACATCACTGCCCTGGCTTATGATGCTGCGGGGCGGAGTCTGTGGATTGGGACGGCGGATTCAGGTTTGGACCGGATGGACCTGATCACCGGCCGCTTTACGCATTTTGAGGCCAACCCAGAAGATTTTACCAGCCTGAATGGTAATGAAGTGGTATTACTCCACGTGGGGCCGCAAGGAACGCTCTATGTCAGTACGGCTGACGGTGTTCTCCAATATTATGATCCGAGCCTTCCGGGGTTCAATCCTGTCTCCGTCAAGTACACGGTTATTGCCAGTGGATCAGAGACGACGGCGATTGCCCATGATCCGGATGGAAACCTGTGGTTCAGCCAGGAGACGGGTGAATTACTGCGATTGGATCCGGCAAGCGGCCAGATCAGACGTTATTATCTGATTTCCGATCATCTGCCGGGGCTTGCAGAGGACATGGTCCTGACCATTTTTGCGGATCAGGATGGAATCGTCTGGTTGGGGATGGAATCGCAGGGGTTGGTCCGGTTTGATCCGACCAGCGGTGAAATCACGGCCTATCAATCCAATGGCGCATCAACCGGCCCAAGCCATAACAGCATAACAAATATCGCCCGGGATGATGCCGGGCAGTTTTGGCTGGGGACAGCCGGGGGCGGGCTGAACCGGTTCGACCCGCTAACTGAACAGTTCAGCTACTACACCACCCAGGATGGCTTGCCTTCCAATCGTATATTTGGAATTGCCCAGGATGAATTCGGCTATCTCTGGCTGAGCACTGGAAACGGGTTGGCTCGTCTCAGCCCTGATTCTGAATTGATCCGAATCTATGACACCCGGGATGGCATTCAGGGCAGCGATTTCAACCCCAAAGCCTATGCAATGGGGGAGGACGGCTCGCTTTATTTTGGTGGCGTGAATGGGTTCAATGCCTTTTACCCGGCCCAGATTTCCGAGAATGGTCATGTGCCGCCGGTTGTGATCACCTCGGTCTCCTTATTCAATGAAATCCTGGAAACGAATATCAGCGATTGCTCCGCCACCCTTACTCTGACCCATGACCAGAATTTTCTTTCTTTTGAATTTTCCGCGCTGGACTATACCGCGCCGGACAGAAACCAATATGCTTATATCATGGAAGGGTTGAACGAGGACTACGTCTATTCGGGAACCCGCCGCTTTGCGGATTATCCAAACTTGCCCTGGGGCAGCTATACTTTCAGGCTGTTGGCGGCCAATAATGATGCTGTTTGGAATTCCGAAGGGGCTTGCCTGTTGATTGATATCCAGCCGCCTTTCTGGGCAACCTGGTGGTTCATCGGGCTGGTGGGGCTGTTACTGGCGGCGAGTGTTGTGTTGGGCTATCGCTGGCGCGTGGCGCAGATCGAACGGCAGCGCAAGCAGCTGGCTGTGCAGGTCTTTGAACGCACTCAGGAAATTGAACGGCGCAGGCAGATTGCTTCCGGTCTGAGTGAGGTGATCCGCCTGCTTAATACCGACGAGCCGCTGGTGAAGAGCCTGGATTTCATCGTCCAGCAGGCTGTTGGCCTGACAGCCGCGAGCAAAGCTGTTATTTTTGACCGTCAGGGCGACTGGATAGGCGTGCGGGCATCTTACCCTCAGGGAGAGACACGTAACATTGATCTAACTGACACAAAATCTTCAACAGCCAAAATCTTGCTGGAAAGTGTGTTCCTCAATCGACTATTGATCTATTCCCGGCTTGACCCGACAACATTGAAAGCCAGCAGAAAATGGGAACTCGTCGAAGGGGATTATCGAACGGTTATCTGTATCCCATTGAGGGTTAAGGAAATCATTTTCGGTGGGCTGGTGCTCTATTATGGTGAAGAGCGGACTTTCTCACCGGAGGAAATCAGTCTTGCGCGAACCCTTGCCAACCAGGCTTCGCTGGCGATCACCAGCAGCGTCCTGAAAGGCCAGGCCCAGGAATCAGCAGTGACTGCGGAACGGAACCGACTCGCTCGTGACCTGCATGATGCTGTGACCCAAACGCTGTTCTCGACCAGTCTGATCGCTGAGGTTCTGCCTAAAATCTGGAAAAAGGACCCCGACCAGGCGCAAAAACAGCTCGATGAACTGGGGAAGCTGACCAAAGGCGCCCTGGGTGAGATGCGGACTTTGTTGATGGAGTTGCGCCCATCAGCCCTGGATGACGCAGATCCGGCTGAACTGTTTAAGCATCTAACCAATGCCTTTACTGGACGGACGGGTGTACCGGTTGAATTTTCTATTGATACCTCGTCTGACTGTGCGATACCTGTGGACGTGAAAAATGTATTTTATCGGATTGCGCAGGAAGGGTTGAACAATATTTTCAAGCACGCCGATGCTTCTCAGGTATGGTTCCGCTTTAACGGTAATGAAGAAGGTGTCACACTCACCATAAGCGATGATGGTCAGGGCTTTTCAAAGGAAAATGTGCCCGCAGGCCACCTGGGGTTGGAGATTATGTCCGAACGGGCAGAGACGGTCGGGGCTGAACTGACTTTAGTGACCCAGCCGGGCGAGGGAACGACCTTACGCCTTGATTGGAAATGTGCCAGGAATAGATTAAAATAGAAGGGGAGCTGGTTTGGTAATCAAGAGGAGAAACAAAACAAATGGGAAATGATCAACCAATACGGGTAATGATCGTCGATGACCACAAAGTGGTCCGCAGTGGTCTGAGTGCTTTCCTGATGGCCTATGATGACCTTGAACTGGTGGCCGAAGCGGATAGCGGTGAGAAGGCGATTGCAGTGTGTTATACCAACAAACCGGATGTGGTCCTAATGGACCTCGTTATGCCGAAAATGAACGGGGCAGAAGCCACCGAAGCAATCCTGAAGAATTGCCCCCAGGTCAAGGTGATTGCGCTGACCAGCTTTAAGGAACAGGATTTGGTTGAGGGCGCGCTGAAAGCCGGTGCGATCGGGTATCTCTTGAAAGATGTGGATGCTGATGATCTGGCCAATGCCATTCGCCAGGCTTTCGCAGGGAAACCAACCCTGGCGCCCGAAGCAGCTCAGATCTTGATCCAGGCCTCCCGTCAGGTTTATCATCCTGGGATTGATCTGACCGGCCGTGAGCGGGAAGTGCTTGCCCTGCTGGTGGAAGGGCGCACGAACCCGGAAATTGCGAGAATATTAGTTGTTAGCAAGTCAACGGTAAAATTCCATGTGAGCAGCATCCTGAATAAACTGCAGGTTTCCAGCCGAACTGAAGCCGTCGCCAAAACACTGCAGGAAAATCTCCTTTCTCACTAATTGCATCACCTGGTTATGCCTATTCTTTGATCCTGATAAGGGTTAAGTGCCTTATTCCTTATGAGTAAGAGACTATCAATTTCACCGGCTTTTAGATGATGGTGAAAAAAGGGGAGGATGAGTCTAGAAAATGGATGGCTTGAAGCAAAGATCGAAATTAGTTGAGCTTTATCGTAAATACCCCTGTCGGACCCTGCCCAATGCCTATTGGAAGACTGAAAATAAATTGGAGGATCTGGAGGTACGCATTCAAAAGGACTCATTTGGTGATGCCAGTGGGTTGGCCGTGTGGGATAAGGACCAGGTTTTGGCACTCTGGTGCAGAAAACGGGTGGATTGTCCATTGTCGCGGCGAAAATTGGCCACGTTCTCATTTATTCTGGTTCATGATGATGCGTTATCGTTGCTGAATGGTTTCATTTTTGATCGCAGAGAACCCTATTTTCGCATCATTCACAAAGGCGATCCTCCGTTTTATAATTGTCCTCCCCAACATCATTATGAGGCTGTCAATCCGGAGACTGACCCTAAGGCGATTGCCGAAATGATCCGGGCCTGTTACCCTGGGAGCACGATGACAGACGAAGAAGTCCGAAGCTGGGCGGATCATCCGGTTTATGATCCCTCCCTTTGGGTTTGGGTACGGGAGACGGCGACTGGTAGACGGGTTGGGCTTGGGATTGCGGAATTGGATCCGAAAATTCGGGAGGCGTCGCTGGAATGGATTCAGGTCCTTCCGGATGAGCAAGGTAAAGGTTTGGGGAAGGCCATCGTGGCGGAAATTTTACGTCGGGTGGCAGGCAGAGCCTCATTCACAACCGTTTCGGGTCGTGAGGATAATCTGACCCATCCGGAGCGTCTCTACCGCCGCTGTGGATTTACTGGATCGGATGTGTGGTGGTTATTGGTTAAGTAATTTAACAATTTTGCGTTTTTTCTCACTCACCAAAAATAAACGAGCAAGCTATGGCAATAAAAGAACAAGAAAAAGATAATTTAGATTCCAAGGAAATTTCAAAGAAGAAAAATAAGAAAAGGATGCTTTCCCGGAAAAAGGTACGCCGGTGGATAGCCAGGGGTGTTTTGGCGCTGCTGTCCCTTTCTTTTATCTTTATCTCCTTATATCGGATTCCGGCAAATTTGACTTATCGGGTCAGGGAAAGTTTCAGCATTTCATCAATGGATCTAACTGAAATTAATCTGATTGTGCTGCTGCCCTCTACTGGCTCCTACCAGATGCTTACCGAACCGGAAGTGGTCTGGCCGGGGAGTTGGCAGTCGGAGATGTTTGGCCGCGTCAACCTGATCCGGCTGGCAGGGACGATTGAGGCCGGTGAGACATTCACGGCAGTGATCACCTATGATGTGAATTTGACCATGGGTGAAGTTTCCTGGACGGGTGAACCCGTGCTGTCTGCGGACCTGCTTCCGCAGGAGGGGATTCCATCAGATTCGCCGGATATTATCGCTCAGGTGGAGAGCATGAAAGTGGAAAATGATCTCCTGGCGACAGCCATGAAAATTTATGATGCTGTTGCATCGCAACGCGATCCGCAGGATAGCCGCGATAGAGCTAATGTTTTGGCAGCCCTCAACCGGGCAGCCCAGATCCCCACTCGTGTGGTGACAGGCTGGGTTCTTCCGGACTCAATTCCCCTGTTTGGTCGGCGGATCGCCAATGACACGGGACTGCAGGCCTGGAATGAAGTTTTCCTGCAGGAAAACTGGCAAATCGAAGACGCCACCTGCTGCCGCCCATTCGTGGAACAACCCCTGTTGGGTTGGACGGATGGCCGCCATTTGGTTTTGGATGATGTGGGCGATCTGGAGTCAGTCACTCAATTCCTGGCGGAAGAGGACGGGCAGGTTAGCTGGCAATCCAACCTTTTGTCTTCACCACCCTACATAGTCTCTGCGCAGGATGGTTCAGAGACTCTGGAAGTGATTCCTGGGTTGACGGTCACAAAGACCTGGGATGGCCGGTGGGCCATGGCGATCGCAGTCGTGGTGATTCTGATCGTTTTGGAATGGATGATGGAAACGGATCATTTCACGAAAAGATCAAAGCGGAAGGTGTCGGTTGATTAGGTCCAGGTACGCATTTCTACTGATTTTCCTGGTGGGTTGGGGACTGCTGGGATGCATGTCAGCGCCAGCCCAAAGCATTGAACCGACGGTAATTTCGGATTTCCAAATCGAGATTCAGGATGTATCTGTCGAGCTGGGTGTAAAGGTCGAATTTTCGGGAACTACCTCGCTGCCCGAGGGTAATTGTGTGTATACCCAATTGGTGCAGGATAATCTCGCAGTGGAATGGTGGCCGGTGGGCAAGTGTTTCCCTGTTACCCAACCAGAGTGGTCATTTGCCATCCCGCTGGGGGTGGAAGGCGCACCGGAAAACCTCGACCCGGAAGGCGACTACTGTATCAGAATGTGGTGGCCGGGCGCACCTTCGGTGACTCTGGCGGAATATCACTTTAATCTGGCCGAGTAAGTCTCAGTACCTTAATTACCCGAATCGGCGGTGAATTCCATCACAGTGCTGGTCGTGCATACAACGGCAGCCTTTAATGATAAGATTAATTAAATCCGGGCAACCCAGTGGATTCAATTAACTATGGCACATGAACGTTTTTTAGATCGGGACAAACAACCCGAACCGGAACAGGTCCGAAAAACCATTGGCAGGGAGGTTCTGCCGGTATGGGATGATGTGGCCGCCTACCTGGCAACGGCCTTCCCCGAGTACCGCCCGGAATGGATCTATTACAGCGCGCAGCATGGCTGGGCAGTCCGGTTTCGCCAGGAAGCCAAACAGCTTGTGGCGCTTTTCCCGGAGCAGGGAGCCTTTTCAGCCCTGGTGATCCTCTCGCCCGAGGAGGATGACCGGGCTTTGGATAAGATCAATTACTTCAATGCCAAATTTCGTGAACAGCTCAATGCGATCTCATCTCTGCCGCAGGGTCGCTGGTTGTGGGTGCGGATTGAAGACCATACGGATTTTGTTGGGCTGCGCTTGCTGCTGGATTTCAAGCGACTTTCTGAGCTCTGACCAGTTTCAGATGTGAGTTGACAAAACGGGCAGGCAATTTTAACCTTAAAGAACTACAAATCAGCGATAACTCACTGAATGATCCCTGATCTGGCTTCCTGAGCAGGGTTCATTTTACAACTCAAGAAATTTTTTCTGGAGAGCCTGATTGGATAGGAGAGACCACAATTTATGATTTCAGAAACACAAATCATCCTCAGAATATTATTAGGTGCCGCTTTAGGAGCGGTGATCGGTTTCGAGCGTGAACGGGATAACCAGCCAGCTGGATTGCGGACGCATATGATCCTGGTGATCGGCGCGACCCTCGCGATGGTGCTTTCCGTGAACCTTGGTTACCTTTTTGCCCGGCCGGGAACTCCTGCCGACCCGGCTCGCCTTGCAGCTCAGGTGATATCTGGTATCGGTTTCCTGGGCGCCGGCGCAATCCTGCGTTATGGGTTCAATGTTAAGGGTCTCACCACGGCGACTTCGCTTTGGACCATGGCGATTGTTGGCCTGGCAGTGGGCGCCGGTTACTATCTGATTGGTGTGGTCACCACCGCACTGATGTTGCTGGTCTTGGGCCTGCTCAATGTAATTGAAAATCGGTTTGTCCGAACATCAATATCCCGCTATATCTCACTTCAGGCGGATTACCGTAAGGGTGTGGTCAAGGCCATTCGGCAGTTGGTGAATGAGTTTACCGATGACTTGTTGAGCTTCACCATTCAGAAGCATGTTAAGAATAAACGGATCAGGATCCAGATTGTGGCGCGAATCCACCGGGACCAGACTTTGGAAGATCTGGTTGACGCCCTCTCGGATATTGAAGGTCTCCGCAGCTTGAAGGTGGAATAAGAATTAGGAAAGATGGATATCAGCCCCTGTGAATTACTTTGCAGGGGCTTTTTGAATCACCAGCCCCCGGCGTATTCCACGCGATAAGGCTCGCTGCCGCTTTCGGTCAGGGCATAACGCAGTTCGATCAACTGCCGGAGGTGTAATAAATCATGCGCCAGCCAGGAAGCCAGCATATCTCCGGCAGAAAGGCTTCCCCAGGGCATTGCTGCAGCCGAATCCCAATTTAGCGCCTTCAGGGTATGTAGCCAGGCGATCGATTTCTCGCGTTCAGCAACGAAAGCCGCCAGGGTGGCATCCAATTGGCGTTCGTTGTAATGTTTCGAATTCACCCAGCCCTGAGGGTCAATCTCGGGCCAAGGGTCCTTGGGCGTGTGGAGCAGGTGATCCAGATGGCGGCGGAAATCGAGGACTTCTTCATCCACCAGGTGGTTCATGACTTCTAGCACGGACCAGGATTTTTCGTCCGGCTTCCAACGGGCTTGCTCCAACGAAAGGCCGTCCGCCAGAGGGAGGATTGCCTGCCCCTGGGTTTTAAGTTGGGCGATTGCAGATTGAAGTTCCATAATTCACTCCTTAAATCGTTCGCAAGTAGTTCCAGATGGCCACCATGCCGTAGGTGTCCCGCTGGCAATAGGCCAGCATGTTTTCACGAATTTGCGCTTCTTCCTCTGGGCTGAATTCACCCTGCTGCAGCCGGAACCAGGTCAGCATTGCCTGCTGGCCATCCCTGATTTGCAAGTCGGTGTAGTCCAGTTCCGGGCAAAGCACAGGCAGCACAGCTTTCAATGACGCGCTGCCGTGGAAGTCTGGGTGGATGAACCATCCGCTGCTGAAGGGCAGCATCAGGTCCTGAATCCGGTCGTTGATCCCCAGTAGGGCATCGGCCTGTTCCGGGCAATGTCGGGCGAGGCCGGTGTTACGTCCCTTTTCAAAGGGGGCATACCAGACCAGAACAGTCCCTTCCGGCCCGAGGTGCCTCACGAGATCGGCCGCCATTGGCGGTTCGGGATCTTCCTGGGAGGTTATCAGGCAGGCATGGTGTTTGGGCTCCGCCTCCGGGCTGGTCAGCGTGTAGAGTGAATATTGAAAGACGACCTGCTCATAGGGCTGGTAGCCGGGGAAGAGAGGTAGGGCCGGGCCGAAGGTCTCATAATCCAGAAAATAGAGGGGATAGTCCAGGCCGGAGAGCCAATCCCCAATGGCGGTCTTATCCACCTGGGCCTGACCTGAGCGGACCACCTGCGCGTGCTGGGTTTGTTTGGCGTTGAGGGGGAAATCCGGAGGAATGTCGCGGATATCCACGATGCCCTGGTTCCGCAGGTCAGCGGCTTTTCGACCGATTCGCGGCAGGTCATAGATTGGGTGGACGGGCAGCTTCGGGTGGCAAAGGGATGGGCAGGGACAGGTTTTGGGGTTGGTGCAGGCGAATTCAGGCAGCGGAGCATCCATCTGAGTCACCTGCCAGGCCGACACGCGCAGTTGCTTGACATCTTCCCGGCGTTTGTTGATTTTAGGTGTGACCTCATCAATGATAAATAGCTGCGCGATATCCAACTCGTCTTCGAGGACATAATTGCTGTTGATGTGGAGTACATAGATGGAGCGGAGGTTGAATGTGTTTTCGAGCAGCAGGGTTTGGAAGGCAAGATCGTATTCGTGTTCGGTTTTGACCCTGGTTGAGGACTTGATCTCATAGAGATCATAGGCATCTGCTGTCAGGTCATGGACGATACCGTCAGAGCGAACCTCATAACGCCCGTCATTATAGGCGAACTGCCAGAGTAGATCTGCCTGAGTATAGATGGTTTGAATATGGTCCTCAAGGTACTGGCGGGCCAGTGCTTCCACCTGCTGCCCCTGTTCGCGCAAGTGCTGGTCAAGCAGGGTCGCTGATTTTTCCTCCAGTGCGTCATGGGCCTTGGCCCACAAGTGCATGGGAGCATCCAGATAACGCAGAAAATCCGACTTGGTGAGCATGGTTAGCCTTTGGCTGCATGAGGGAAATGATTGAGGATGAAATCCGGCAGTTGGGCGAGGCCCTCCAGTTTGTGGAAGCCCGGCTGGCGGGTGTCAAAATCTGAGACCATCTCATGCGCCCAGGTGGTGTCCGCTGGGATATGGATGGCCGTGCCACCGAGGGCCAACACAGGAATGATATCCGAGGGCAGGGAATTGCCGATCATCAGGAAATTTTGTGGGGCGACGTTGTAGCGGTCGAGGATCGCCTGGTAGATTTCAGGAGTCTTTTTATTGACCACCTCCACGGCTGAGAAATAGCGCGCCAGACCGGAACGTTCGACCTTCTCGGTCTGATCCAGCAGGTCCCCTTTGGTGATCACGATCAGGCGGTGAGTTTCGGAGAGCGCTTGCAGGGCCTGGTGGACATTGGGGCGCAGACGGACTTCGGCTTCCAGCATCTGGCGGCCCAGTGCAAGGATCCGTTTGACTTGTTTGCCCATGATCTCACCATCCGAGAGGGCCACGGCTGCTTCCATCATGGAGAGGGTGAAGGCCTTGACCCCGTAGCCATAGAGCGGCAGGTTTTGCATTTCAATTTTATCCATCAATTGTTCGGTCTCAGCGGGGCTGCACCAGGGCTCGAGGGTGTTTTGTAATTCAGCCTGGGCTTCGCGGTAATGTACTTCACCGTGCCAGAGGGTGTCATCAGCGTCAAAGGCGATCATGTCCAATTTCATTTAGTTTTCCTTGTCCATTATGGTAATAAAAATGATTATAACGGATGGGCTCAGATAAAATCCATTGGGCAGGTCAGCCTCAGAAAGAAAAACCGGACCTTTTGGTGTGGGATTGGTACAGGAGGCGGTTTGTTAAGATTCGTTAACACTAGCCTGACGGATGAAACTCTCTAAAAGGCCTTTGTGGTATGATTAAACACTGAACGATGAACCTCAGTGATGGATTTCAACTCTACGACGAGTATCGGTATCCTGCGGAAATAATCTAGTGTTATTTCAGCAGGCATTCCATTTTAAAATAGAGGACTTGACTTATGGCTGAAATTACGAAAGAACGACCCGTAAAATTTTCCCTGCCTCGCCGAATCAAGCGGTTGGGTGATCTGGCATTTAACCTGTGGTGGGTTTGGCATCCGAAAGCGCAGGGACTGTTCAAGGATATTGATGAACTGCTTTGGGATGACACCTATCACAATCCCGTAGCGTTCCTGCGGGATGTGGAGCGTTCCCGGTTGAACGCCATGACCGATGACCGCTATTTCCTGGATAAATATGACCGGGTGATGCGGGAATTTGACCGCTATATGAACGAAAAGGACACCTGGTTTTCCCAGACCTATCCGGAACTGAATGATGACCTGGTGGCCTATTTCTCATTTGAGTTTGGCCTGCATGAATCGTTGATGGTTTATGCCGGTGGGCTGGGTATTCTCTCTGGTGACCATTTGAAAGAATCCAGCGACCTGGGGATCCCCTTGGTGGGTGTGGGTTTTGTTTACACCTATGGTTACTTCTCCCAGCGCATCAGTGAGGATGGCTGGCAGCATGCCGATAATGTCCCGATAGATTTCGATTCTCTCCCCCTGATTCGATTACTGGATGAGAATGGCGAGCCGCTCAAGATCTCCATCGATCTGCCGGGGCGTAAGGTCTTTGCCCGGATCTATCAGTTAAATGTTGGCCGGGTCAAACTTTATCTGCTGCACACCAATATCCCCGAGAATGATCCCAATGACCGCCAACTGACCGACCGGCTCTATATCAGCGATCTGGAACTGCGGATTTCGCAGGAGATCCTGCTGGGCATGGGCGGCGTTCGCGCCCTGCGGGCTTTGGGCTATGAACCCACCGCCTGGCACATGAACGAGGGTCATTCCGCCTTCCTGACGCTGGAACGCGCGCTGGAATATGTGGAAAAGGGGAAGTCCTTTGAGAACGCGATCGACCTGATCCACAAGACCAATATCTTCACCACCCACACGCCGGTGCCTGCGGGCAATGATGAATTTCCGCTCTGGCTGATCGATAAATATTTTGCGCAGATCTGGCCCGAACTGGGTATCACCCGGGAAGAATTTATTAATATCGCCAAGGTCCAGCAATCCTGGGGCGGCGATGCTTTCAGCATGCCGGTGCTGGCCTTGAAGCTCTCTGAATTTCGCAATGGCGTTTCGGAACTGCACGGGCAAGTCGCCCGCAAGATGTGGAACCCTCTCTGGCCCGACAGGAAGCCGGACGAGGTGCCGATCGGCGCCATCACTAACGGTATCCATACGGAAACCTGGCTGGCCCGAAGGATGGGACTTTTATTCTCCCGCTATCTGGGCTCCGATTGGTCAGACCATATTGATGACCCTGATTTGTGGGCCAAAATTGAAAATATTCCCGATGATGAGTTCTGGCGTGTTCGCCGGCACCTGAAACGAAAACTGGTCGCCTTCGCAATCAACCGTTCGCGGAACCAGTGGCAGACCGCTAAACGGCATCCCGTCCAGACGGTTGCCAGCGGTGTCCTGTTGGATCCCTATGCCCTCACGATTGGATTTGCCCGGCGCTTTGCGACCTATAAACGGGCTGACTTGATCTTGTATGATTACGACCGCCTGCTCAAGATCGTCACCGATGAACGCCGGCCGGTGCAATTCATCTTTGCTGGTAAGGCCCATCCTGCCGATGAACCCGGCAAGCAGATGATCCAGCGAGTTTATCAGGCTGTCAAGGATGCTCGTTTTGGCGGGAGACTGGCCTTTCTGGAAGATTATGATATGAACATCGCCCGCTATATGGTGCAGGGTGTGGATGTCTGGTTGAACAACCCCCGCAAACCCCGTGAAGCTTCAGGTACCTCGGGAATGAAGGCCGCGCTGAACGGCGTACTCAATTTCTCAATTCCGGATGGCTGGTGGTGCGAAGGCTATAACGGCCATAACGGCTGGGCAATCAGCGGTAACACACCTGATGCGGCGACCCCGGAAGAGCAGGATAATCTGGATGCGGTCAGTCTCTATGATATTCTGGAAAACGAGATTGTTCCGCTTTATTATGACCAGCGGTCGGCAGATGACCTGCCGGCGGATTGGATTGCCCACATGAAGGAAAACATCCGCACCCTGGCAGGACAATTCAGCACCCGGCGGATGCTCAAGGAATATATGACCCAGATGTACGAACCCGCAATCCTGAACGGGATTGATGAGCGCAACCAGAGCGAATAAGGCGGTCTGATGGAAATTCTATCTTCACCTGCTGCCTGGCTGGCAGCATTTGGTATTTTTAGCGCTCGACTGGTTAATATGGCCATTGATACGCTCCGCTTTATGTTCACGTTGCGCGGGAAGAGCTTCATCTCCTGGATTTTGGGTTTCATCGAGAGCGTACTCTTTGTGGTGGTCATCGGTTCTGTTTTGACCAATATGGGAAACCCCCTGAACGTGATTGGTTACGCAGCCGGTTTTGCCACCGGCAACGTGGTGGGCATGTGGATTGAGAAACGCCTGGCGATTGGCTTCAGCCACTTCAGTATCATCAGTCAGGACCACAGCACCCAGATTGCGGATGCGCTGCGGACTCAGGGCTATGGCGTGACGGAGATCCCGGCCCGCGGTCGAGAAGCCAGCTTTATGCTGCTCGATTGTTCGGTCCGGCGCAAGGAAGCCGATGAACTGGAGGCGCTGGTGCTGGATCTGGACCCGGACGCCTATATCACGGTTGAGGAAGTGACCCCTCGCCGGAGCGGAGTGTTTCGGCAGTAATCTGACGAGAAATTAAAGGCTGCGAATTTCGCAGCCTTATTCTTTTAAGTGCGGGAAGTCTGCTTTCTGGAAGAGTAAAATGATTCCCGACCTTGCCCGGTCATGTTGTATACTATTACCATCCACACCCAACAGGAGGCGCGATGTCCGGTAAATCCGATAAATTCTTCCTTGGCAAAAACTATGACCTGCAAAAGAGCGAGATGGGGGAAGCCCCAATTTTTTATGATCCGGACGATCTGACGACCCATGCCGTGATCACCGGTATGACCGGCTCTGGCAAGACCGGTCTGGCCGTGATCATGCTGGAGGAAGCCGCTCTGCAGGGTATCCCGGCGATCCTGGTGGACCCCAAGGGCGACCTGACCAATCTCCTGCTGCACTTTCCAGAACTGCTCCCCTCCGACTTTCAACCCTGGGTGGATCAGGACGCGGCCCGGCGCGATGGCGTGACCGCGGAAGCGGCCGCGGAAAAAGTCGCCTCCCTCTGGAAGAACGGCCTGGCATCCTACGGGATGGGTAAACCGGAACTTGAAGCGCTGCGTGATTCGGCGGAGTTTGCAGTCTATACGCCCGGTTCGGATGCCGGGCTGCCGGTCAGCATTCTGGCCTCGTTTTCCGCCCCGCCGATCCCCTGGGAAGGCAATAAGGAAATCCTGCGGGAGAAGATCTCCAGCACGGTGACGGCTCTTCTGGGCCTGGTGGGGTTGAAGGACATTGATCCTGTGCGCGCCCGGGAACACATCCTGCTGGCGAATATTTTTGAGGCAGCCTGGAAAGAGGGCAAGGACCTCGACATGACCACGCTGATCACGCATGTGCAGTCGCCGCCCTTTGAGAAACTGGGCGTTTTCCCACTAGACCAATTCTATCCTGAGAAGGATCGCTTTGAGCTGGCGATGCTGCTGAATAACTTCCTGGCCGCCCCAGCTTTTCAAACCTGGCTGGAAGGGCAGCCGCTGGATATTGGCAAGTTTCTCCATGCCGCAGGTGGCAAGCCGCGGCACAGTATCTTTTACCTGGCGCATCTCAGTGATGAGGAGCGGATGTTCTTCATCACATTACTCTACACAAGTATTGAATCCTGGATGCGGACCCAGAAAGGGTCCAGCGGACTGCGTGCCCTGGTCTATTTTGATGAGATCGCGGGCTACCTCCCGCCGGTGGCGAACCCGCCCAGCAAGAACATTATCCTGCGGATGCTCAAGCAGGCCCGCGCCTTTGGGGTGGGGTTGATGCTGGCGACGCAGAACCCGGTGGACCTGGATTACAAGGCGCTCTCGAACGCCGGCACCTGGGTGGTGGGCAAGCTCCAAACCGATCAGGACAAGAATCGCCTGCTGGACGGTCTGGAAGGCGCCGCGCCGGGCATGGACCGCAAAGCCTTTGATAAGATGATCTCCCTGTTGGATAAGCGGGTTTTCCTGCTGCATAACGTGCACGAGGATGCCCCCGAGGTGTTCCATACCCGTTGGGCGATGAACTATTTACCCGGTCCGCTGACCCGTGCCCAGCTTCCGGCTTTGAATGCCCTGGCCGGGGCAGGTAAATCCAGCGGTGCGGCGCAGGCCGTGGAAGAAAAAAGTAAGGCGAAGTCCGAAAAACGGACCGCTTTGGGGCAGGATGTGCCTCCGGCAGTCCCCGGAACGATTCCCGAATATTATTTCCCGATTGGCAGCGGCCCGGTGGAGGCATTGAAAGCCGCTGGACGTTCCACCGAGGGTGAGGTGCCCAACCCCAAGACAATCTACCGGGCAGCCCTGATGGGGCAGGCACGGGTGGCTTATGTGGACCGGAAATACAACCTCAGCGAGGAGATCGTTTACACTGCGCGGATTGATGAGCTGAAACGCAAGGGGCTGGTGCGCTGGGAGAATTTTATCGCTGCTCCGGTTGACCCGGACGTATTCTTAGCTTCGGCATCTCCCGGAGCGCACTATGAAACGCTTGAAAACCTGGCGCTGGAAGACAGCACCTTTGTGAAGGGGCTGGAAACGGACTTCACCGATTGGATCTATCGCACGCAAACCCTGACCATCCGGCAGAATGAGGCACTGGAGGTGGTTGCCGGGCCGGAAGTAGATGATGCGGAATTTAAGCAGATGTGCGCCGAGGCGGCCGAGGATAAGAAGCAGGAGGCGATTGACGCTGTCAAGGATAAATATGAGGTGAAGCTGGATAAGCTGGAAGCCAAGCTTGAGAAAGAGACCCTCGAGTGGGAAGAGGATAAGCAGGAACTCGGTCACCGCCGGCTGGAAGAGATGGGCAAAGGCATTGAAAATGCCATCGGCCTGTTTAGCGGCCGCCGTAAGAGCATTTCCACTTCGCTGACCAAGCGCCGCATGACCAGCAAGGCTAAATCCGACTTGGAAGCCAGTGAACTGGACGTTAAGAACGTGGAAGCTGAGATGGCCGCCATGGAAAAGGAAATGACTGAGGAACTGCAGGAGCTTGAAATCCGTTGGAAGGATGTTGCCGACGAGGTGATTGAAGTACCCGTCTCACCCTTTAAAAAGAACATCTTTATGGAAGTCTTCGGCGTGGTCTGGCTGCCCTATTATGCCTTTGAAGAAGGCGACGGCTGGGAGACGGTCCCGGCCTTTGACTGGGAAGAAGCGAAATAATCTCAAACCAAATTTATAAGAATTGCCCCAGAAAGCCCTGAACGGCTTGCCGGAATTCTTGCGGTGCACTCCAGATCAGGGGATGACCTCCCTTTGGACTGAGGAAGAGACGGCCATTCTGTAACTGGCTGAGGATCTCTAGGCCGAATTTCTCCGGGTCGCCCAGCATCTGATCGGCCAGGCTGAGCGTGACAAGCACCGGACAGTTGACCCTGGCGAGCGATTCACCCAACCATTGACCCCCATTTTTCACCATCTCAACCAGCATTTGGGTATCAGACTGAACGACCGATTGCCAATCCTCACCATGGGCGAATTCCCAAAAGGCAGCCTGCTCTTTGGAAGGATTGGACCGTTCCTCCAATACGTTTTTCTGCAGCATTTCAGGCGTGAAGACTGGCGTGAAGGAGTCCGCGACCACTGCCCGAACCCATTCCGGATGCGCCGCCGCACATCACAGGGCAATCACCGCACCGCCACTCGTGCCGAGCAGGATGGCAGGACCAAGAGCCAGGCGCTCAATCAGTGCGGCTATCTGGTCACCGCAATGCCTGAACCAATCGGCGTTCAGCTCCTCTATCCGATCTGAGCGCCATGTGCCCAAATAATCCAAAGACACAGCAGTGAACGAATTGGTGAAATAGTCCAGTTCAGCTTGATGGCAGATTGAGGATGCTGTATTGCCAGGCAGAATGACTAATAGAGGGCCTGCTCCCTGGCGGCGATAAAATAAGTGATTTCCCTGATAGTTGAATTTCAGCATATTTTTCTCGCCCTGAGGATATCATGATTGATTTGGGGCAGGTAGGGGGAAGAGAGGGTTGTAATTTGGATAATTATTGTCTAATATTATTCTTACATGGGTAAGATATGGTAATTAAAGATGAATTGAAGAAAAAGTAGATAAGGAGACATCATGATCAAAAGAACTTCCAAAGCCGTATGGCAAGGCGATTTGCAAGCTGGTAAAGGTGAGGTTGCGTTGGGAAGCGGCGCCTTTGAGGGCCAATATTCTTTCACCTCCCGATTTGAAGAGGGTAAAGGCACCAACCCTGAAGAACTGATCGCCGCAGCGCATGCCGGTTGTTTTTCAATGGCTCTTAGCGCGGACTTGAGCAAAGCCGGTTACACTGTGGATGAGGTCAGGACCGAAGCGGTTGTGACGATGGATAAAGTAGATGGTGGCTTCAAGATCATCAGCAGCAAGCTGATCACCAAAGCCAAAGTACCTGGTATTTCAGAGGCCGAATTCGTGAAATTTGCCGAAGGCGCGAAGAAGAACTGCCCGGTCTCCCAGGCTCTGGGCGCGATCAAAATGGAACTGGATGCCACGTTAGTGAAGTAATTTATTCCCAAACTCTTTCCATATACAAAAAGAACCGTCCTTATGGACGGTTCTTTGATATCTTATTGCCGAGTCAAGGCACCAACAAGCGGTAGACCTTGCCGCTGGTGCCGCTTGGGCCGGCTTGCCCGGAGGTCAGCAGGTAGATTTGCCCGTTCTGGTCCTGCCCGAAGCCCAGCAAATATTGGTTCAAACGGCCATTGGGCGTATTGGTGAAGATGATTTCCTGGTAGTCCCAGATGCCGCCGGTGTCTGTTTCTGGGCGGACACCGATGAAGACGTCGCCATCGGGCTGGTAGTCGCGGCTCCAGTTGCCAAAGAAGTAATTGCCTTCCCAGGTGAGCACTTCGCCGCCGCGATAGACCACGCCGCCGATGATGGCTGTACCAAACCCACCATCCGGATGGTCATGATTAGGAAACTCAATCACAGGGCCAATCAACGGGCGGCCCTCTGGGTCCTGGGTTGGGCAGCTGGTGATGGCATCCGGGTTTTCGGGGTCGGCCGTGCTGAAGCAGTGGGTTCCTTCCCGTACGTTCCAGCCATAATTCCCGCCTGCTTCAACAATCGAAGCTTCTTCCCAAAGGTTCTGGCCGACATCGGCCACGAAGAGTTCATTTGTGCCGCCGGGGTCAAAAGCCATCCGATAGGGGTTGCGGAACCCAAAAGCCCAAATCTCAGGGAAATTGGTGCTGATATCCGGGTTGTCGGCCGGGATGGCATAGGGGTTGCCGTTATCCACATCTATCCGCAGGATGGCACCCAGCATATTAGCTTCGTTGTCCTGCCCGTTTCCACCAGCATTGACCAGATACCAGTCAGCGGCATGGCCGGTGGATTTGTCGCCGCCGCCACCGCCGTCGCCCTGGGCGATATAGAGATAACCATCGGGGCCAAAGAGGATCGGCCCGGCATTATGATTGGATTGGGGATGGTCAATCTCAATGATGATCTTTTCAGAACCGGGATCCGCCAGGTTGGGGTTACCAAGGTCCACCTGGAATTCTGAGACCTGATTGGTATGAGACCCTGTGCCGCCATCCCGCAGAGGCGCGCTGTAATATACAAAGAAGCGGCCGTTGGTGGCGTAGTCGGGGTGAAAGGTCAGTCCCAGCAATCCGCGTTCGTCACCATTGGGGTTCAATGTGACCAGGCGGTCGGAGATATCGAGAAAGGGCGCGGCCAGCAGCGTATCGGTATTGTCAATGATGTAAATCAATCCCGTCTGATCCACAACGAACAGCCGTCCTGTGCCATCATCCGGGGTGGCCAGATCCACCGGTGAAGCGAAGCCGCCAGCGACTTCCTCAAGTGTGGCATAGGGGAAGACATAATCCTCCGGCAGCTGGAAGATGGGAATGAAAGCGGTTGAATCCGCCTGGATCGTGCCTTGTGCGGCCGGTGCGGCATCAGCTTCAATGGTCGCGCTGAACCATACCAGCCCGGTCAAGGCAATAACTACGAGTATGAATGAATATTTTTTCATTTGTTCCTCCAAATGTAAAACTCTCGAAGAGTCCTAATCCAGGAAATCCAATACGATATGACATATCCTGGCTAAACATCAACCTCTGATTAAGTCACACAGACCTTTGGTAATAATTCACCAAAGGTCTGGTTCGTTTCAAGGTTTGGTTGTTGTCAGGATCAGGAAATGGCAACGAATAGGTAACTGTGGGAGTCTTCCTCATCTTCGCTGTCGTCTTCTTCGTCCTCATATTCATCATCGTCATAGCTGTCATCGGAGTTATCATCATATGAATCATCGTCATAGGAGTCATCCGAGCTGTCATCATCCATATCATCGTAGCTGTCGTCATAGCTGTCGTCCATCAAGTCGTCCATCACGTCATCGTAGGAGTCATCGCTTTCGCTGTCCGATACATAGATCATCCCGCTGAGGGTGACCATGCCGCCAGAGATTGTGAATTGGTAGCTGCCGCTATCCGGAATGGTGAAGGAAATGGTCTGACCGGGTTCAACGGTCAACTCGGTGGCGTAATAGGAGTCATCCATGCTATCGTCATCATAGGAATCATCATCGCTGTCATCCATACTGTTATCGGAAGAGTCATCCATCTTCATAATTGTGATGGTATAGCTGACTGAGTCGTTGTTGGTCCAGGTGATGGTTGAACCTTCGTGC
>Ga0209121_10000883_pt1 | contig 32104 bp, 31 predicted proteins | sample Cruoilmetagenom3_FD_187292 | JGI IMG/M metagenome (GOLD analysis project Ga0209121, IMG submission 187292) | Oil polluted marine microbial communities from Coal Oil Point, Santa Barbara, California, USA - Sample 3 (SPAdes) (version 2) | ecosystem: Environmental > Aquatic > Marine > Oil seeps ... | reverse complement strand
AACCATCTGGTGGCTGAGGAAATTGCCAGCAATGCAGCGCCGGGCAGTCTCAACCCACAGCTAACCCAGCTGGTAGAGCGGATGCAAAATATCAACAATCAACTCCGGTTTTTTGCAACACCGCGAGTTGAAGAAAGTTCGGTCTTTGACCTGCGAAAGGCCAGTGATGCCGCGATCGACCTTGTGGCACACGGGGTAAAAGCGGTACAGGCTACGCTCAAAACCCGCTATGCCGAGGAACCGGTTTTAGTATCGGGGAACCAACAGCGGGTCGAACAAGTGCTTGTCAATTTACTGCGCAACGCGATTGATGCAGTCGAGGGGGTGCAGCCTAGAACCATATCTGTATCGGTTGAGTGCCGCGAGGGCCAAGCGTGTGTGCAGGTCAGCGATTCCGGCCACGGGCTTGGCGGTCGTAGCTTAGACAACCTTCAGGAACCATTTGTAACCACAAAACCGTCAGGGCAAGGTATGGGCTTGGGCTTGTCGATCTCGGTGCAAATTGCCAAAGACATGAATGGGCGGATTGAGGCAGCTGATGGCAAAACCGGTGGTGCGGTGTTTACCCTGTGGTTGCCCTGTGCGGAGGATCGAAAGTGAATAAACCTGCGTTTAAGATATTGCTGGTTGACGATGATCGCGAAATGCGGGCCTCGCTGGAGCACCTGCTTGGGCGTGCCGGCTGGAAGGTTGAGGCCTTTGCCGATGCCCGAATTGCCCTGACCCGCCTCGCTGATTTGGCACCAGATGTCATCCTTTCAGATGTTCGTATGCCGGGGATGACCGGGCTTGAACTGCTGGCAGCGCTGGATAAGAACAATGCCCCGCCGCTGGTTCTGATCTCGGCCCATGGTGATATTTCCATGGCGGTGCAGGCCATGCAGGACGGGGCTTATTCTTTTCTGGAAAAGCCTTTTGACCCACGGCAATTGTTGCGGGTCTTGCAACATGCCGCTGAAAATCACCGGTTGCTGGCGAGCACGAAACGCCTGCGCAAACAGCTGGCGCAACTGTCAGGGATTGACCGGGTTCTGCTCGGACCCAGCCCGGCTATGACCAACCTGCGCAACGAGGTTTTCGAAATTGCCGACACGCAGCACACGGTTTTGATACAAGGCGAAACCGGCACCGGAAAAGAACTGATCGCCCGCGCCCTGCATTCAATGAGCCCCCGTTGTGACCATGAATTTATCGCCGTCAACTGTGCCAACATGTCCTCTAAATCCATGGATCTACAGATGTTTGGCACCACAGACGGGCCGCTCGGGTTTTTCCGCAAGGCGGAGGGAGGCACGGTTTTTCTGGATGAAATAGCGGCGTTTCCGGTTGAGGCGCAAGCCAAGCTATTGCGCGTTTTGGAGACCGGAGAGGTGATACCCGTTGGGTCAGACCAAGTGACTTTTGTCAATGTCCGGGTTATTGCCGCCTCCAATGAGAACCTTGAGGCCAAGGTTAAGAACGGTGGATTTCGAGCTGATTTCCTCTTTAGACTGAACACCTTTCAGATAGACCTGCCAGCCCTGAAGACCCGGGGCGAGGATGTGATTATCATCTTCCAGCATTTTCTGGCCCAGGCTGCGCAGACCTATGAAATTGAGCCGCCAGATTTGACAGCGGCGGACACCGCGGCGCTGTTGTCTTATGAATGGCCGGGCAATGTGCGCGAATTGCGCCATGTAGCCGAGCGCCGGGTGCTGGCGGCACGCCGTGGTGGCGGCTCGGTTCCGGCAGCTATGCGGCTAGAGGAAGGCGAGCACGATGTGCCTGAAACTTTGCGCGAAGCCATCGCCGCTTTTGAGCGCACCCTGATCTGCAAATCCATTTATACACATTCAGGCCGCATGGATGCGGTTGCCGAAGCGCTCGGCATTGGCCGAAGAACCCTGAATGACAAGATCGTCAAACTGGGGATCGATAAGGAAATATTGCTCCCTGAATAGCGCGCGGATATCCGCATGGCGATTTGACCGTAGCTTGCGGTTTTCTTCATAGGCGGGGTTTTTCGAGCGTTTTAGGTTCCAGAGCATCTTGGTCCGACTCATCGGACCGGTTCTCTGGGAGGAAAAAATGAATATATTCAAATCGGCTGCGGCGTCAGCTATGGCAGCATCTCTATCCTTGGCGGCTCCGGCCCAAGCTGAAGAGGCCAATTACATTCTGGCAACCGCTTCAACTGGCGGCACCTATTATCCAGTCGGCGTGGCGCTGGCGACTCTGGTCAAGGTGAAATTACAACCGCGTGAGAAAATTGGCATGGCGGCGATCAGCTCGGCAGGTTCGGGTGAAAACGTTCGCTTGCTGCGCGAGGGTGAGGCGCAGTTTGGCATTATGCAGGGGCTGTATGGTTATTACGCGGCCACGGGCACCGGCCCGCTGGCAGAGGTTGGCCCACAGGAAGGTCTGCGCTCGGTTACAATGCTGTGGCAGAATGTGGAACAGTTTGTTGTGGCATCGGATGCTGCCGAAACCGGCACAGTGGCTGATCTTGTTGCGCTAACAGGGCAAAGCATGGCTTTGGGCAAGCAAAACTCAGGCACGATTGGTTCCAACGCGGCATTGCTTGATGGCCTCGGGGTGGATATCAACACCGACTATACATTGGTGCATGGCGGATACGGCCCCTCGGCCGAAGCTTTGCAGAACGGTCAGGTGCGTGGCGTGGGCATCCCCGCTGGCGTTCCAACCGGTGCCCTCAGCCAGCTTTTTGCGGCATCGGGTGAGGATGTAACCCTGCTGAACTTCACCGAAGAACAGGCAGTCGCCGCCGATGGTGGGCGCGGGTTGTGGACACCCTTTACCATTGAGGCTGGTACTTATCCCGGTCAGGATGCTGACATTAACACCATTGCACAGCCAAACTTTTTGGCGACCAGTGCGGATGTGTCAGAGGAAAATGTCTATCTGATCACCAAGACCATCTATGAAAACCTGCCCTTCCTGCAGGCGATTCATCCGGCAACCAAAGCCATGATGATCGAACGCGCTATTGCGGGTCTGCCCCTGCCTCTGCACCCCGGTGCGGCGCGGTACTACGCTGAAGTCGGCGTTGATATCCCCGAAACCCTGATCGCCAACTGATCAGGTTCAACCACACCTGACCCGGGCTTTCCGGGTCAGGGCATTATTTCGAGGGGCAAAAATGACCGATTCCAGCCAACAGTCTGATGACATGTTAACACGCGCCACCCATGGCCGTGTTACAATCCTAGTGACGGCGTTTTCCGCTCTATTTGCCCTTGCTCACCTCTATAACGCGCTGTTTCCGGTGGTGTCCGAGTTCCAGCGCAATGCCATCCATTTTGCCGGCTTTGCCTTTTTGGCGGCCTTCTTTTATCCGCTATTTGTGGGGCGCACCAAATCCCGCAAGTTGCTGATCTTTGATCTGGTCTTTGGCGCGTTGATCGCAATTTCAGCGGCGTATCTGTCGATGGCAGAAAACGCGATTTATGCGCGCGGGGTCAAGCTGTCATGGCTTGATTGGCTCGCCACCGGCATTTGCATTATTGGGGCCATTGACCTGACAAGGCGGCTCACCGGTTGGGTAATTCCGGTATTGATCGTTTTGGCAATTACCTATGTCGGTTTCTGGGGGCAGTTCATCGGAGGGGTGTTTTCGTTCCCCGGCCTTTCATGGGAATCCGTCGCGTTTCGCTCGATCTTTGGAGATGACGCAATGTTTGGCACCATTGCCCGGATTTCCTCTACTTATGTATTCCTGTTTATCATTTTTGGCGCCTTTCTTTTGCGCTCGGGTGCGGGGGATTTCATCATTGATCTGGCGCGCGTGGTGGCTGGTAAAATGGTGGGCGGGCCGGGGTTGGTTGCGGTCATATCCTCGGGGCTGACCGGCACGATTTCCGGCTCGGCTGTGGCCAACACGGCCTCAACCGGTGTCATCACCATCCCGCTGATGAAACGCGCCGGTTTTTCCGCTCGATTTGCTGGCGGGGTCGAGGCCGCGTCCTCGACAGGAGGGCAAATAATGCCGCCGATCATGGGGGCCGGTGCCTTTGTCATGGCCAGCTTCACCCAAATTCCCTACGAGACCATCGTGGCCGTAGCCGCCTTGCCCGCCCTGCTTTATTTTCTGTCCGTCGCATTTTTTGTGCGGATTGAGGCCAAACGCCTGAACCTGCAACCGATGGAAGCCAGTAGCCAGACCCTCGGAGCGGCTTTCCGCAAGGGTGGGGCCAGCTTTGTGCTGCCGATCGGCCTGCTCATTGGCTTGCTGGTCTCCGGTTTTACCCCGACCTATGCGGCAGTGATCGGTATTGCTGCCGTCATTGCCTCCAGCTGGCTAACGCAAAACCGCATGGGGCCGCGTGCCGTGGTTGAGGCGCTGGCGCTTGGCACCAAAAACATGGTGCTAACAGCGGTGTTGCTCTGCGCCGTTGGGCTGGTTGTGAACGTGATAACCACAGCGGGTGTCGGCAATACTTTCAGCCTGATGATCGCCAGCTGGTCAGGGGGCAATATTCTGATTGCCCTCACATTGGTGGCATTGGCGAGCCTCATTCTAGGCATGGGCCTGCCGGTTACGGCGTCCTATATCGTGCTGGCAACCCTGTCAGCCCCCGCGCTGGCCGGGATGATCTCCGACAGGTTTGTGATTGACGCGTTGGCAGATGGCAGCCTCTCCGAAGCTGCCAAGGCAATTTTGATGCTGGGTGTGCCGGAAGCAATGGATTTGCTGACCGGTGACATAACTCGCGCACAGGCCAGCACGCTGATCAGCAGCCTGCCATTGGAAATTGCCGCCCCGCTACGCGACCTTATGGTCCCGGCCGAGGCCACGCTGGCGGCCCTGCTTTCAGCCCATATGATCATCTTCTGGCTCAGTCAGGATAGCAACGTCACTCCGCCCGTGGCCCTTGCCTCGTTTACCGCTGCCGCCATCGCCAAGGCCCCCGCCATGGCGACGGCAGTAACCTCGTGGAAGCTGGCAAAGGGCTTGTATATCGTGCCTGTTCTTTTCGCTTATACCCCGCTTTTATCCGGAGACTGGGGTGCCATGCTCACCGTATTCGGCTTTGCTGTGGTTGGCATTTACGGCATTGCAGCAGCGTTTCAGGGCTGTATGGAGAATCCATTTGGGGTCGCCATCCGGAAACTTGCCTTTATTGGCGGCGTAGCGTGTTTGTGGCCCACTGACATTCGCATCCAGATCGCCGGAAGTGCCATCGTCATCATTCTTTTCGTTCTGAATATTCGCGGCATTGGCACGCTGACAACTCCGATTGAGCAAGAAGAGGGGATAGAATCCAGCGTTTAACCCAAGGGTTGCCAAGGGTCGCTCGGGTTCATACCCCGCCTATTTCACGGATTGTTTCCACAACACGGCTTACCCCGCTCCGGTTCTTAAGCGCGGCAAATACAGTGGGGAGTCCCCCGCGCATTTTTTTTGCATCGCGATCCATCACCCCAAGATCGGCACCCACATAGGGGGCCAGATCGGTCTTGTTGATGACAAGGATATCCGAACGGGTAATGGCCGGGCCGCCTTTGCGGGGGATTTCCTCGCCCGCAGCGACATCAATAACATAAACGGTGAGATCTGCCAGTTCAGGGCTGAAGGTTGCCGACAGGTTATCACCGCCGCTTTCGATCAGAATGATTTCAAGGTCTGGATGCCGTGTATTCAGATCGGCGATAGCCGCAAGGTTGATCGAGGCATCCTCTCGAATGGCCGTATGCGGGCACCCGCCGGTTTCAACCCCAACGACCCTGTCCGACGGTAATATTTGCATACGCATCAGCGCTTCGGCATCTTCTTGCGTGTAAATGTCGTTGGTGATTACGGCGATGGAATGAGTGCTGCGAAACACTTCAGAGAGCGCCGCAGTCAGTGTCGTTTTTCCGGCGCCGACAGGGCCGCCAATGCCGATACGTAACGGGCCGTTTGGGCTACTCATGTGCGGAATATCCTTGAATATTGGGTTTCGTGTTGCATCGAGGCGATGTCGATCAGGAAGGAGGTGGAGGAAAGCATAGTTAGGTTTCCGGTTTCGGCCTGCTCGGCAACCTGCTCACAGGTTGGTGTTAACGCGCGCAAAATCTGCTGGCCCTCGGTTTGGCCAACGGGCATCAGGCGTTGGCTCGCTGCCACTAGATTGGAAACAAAAGCAAAGAGATACATTTTGATCGTCAAGTGCAGGGGCAAATCCTGCAAAGCGGCCGCGCGCCCCAACGCCACCGGATAGGTTAAACCGTGAAGTTCGGCGCCCGAGATCGCTGCGGTAACGGCACAAAAAGCTTCTCCCTGCTGGGTGCTCTCAAAGAGGCGCTCTTTTGAGGGAGCAAAGGCCCGCGCGGTTGCGTCAATCTCGGTCAGTTTGACAACACAACCAACCCGGTAGGCCGCTGCAACAAACAGCGCATCGGAAAAGCCAGCGCCGTGTTTAAGCACATCTTCCAGCCATTCCGTGAGGCTGCTCGCATCCCGCAACCATCCTTTATCAACCGCCGCCTCCAAGCCGTGGCTGTACGCAAAAGAGCCTACCGGATAAGCTGGCGAGAGCCACTGGTTTAGGGTCAGAATTTGGGTGTCAGTGGGCATGGGCGTGGGTGCGGCCATGTCCGTAGGCGCCGCCCTCCGGTGTAAAAGGTTCGCTTACCTCGCGCAGGGTTGCGCCCAGTTTTTGCAACATGTCCCGCATAACGTGATCGCGCTGAATCAACAGGCGGTCAGCCTCGATTTGACAGGGCATATGCCGGTTGCCAATGTGCCAGGCCAGGCGCGTCAGGTCTCCGGTCACCTCCATCAAACTCTCAGCTGCGGCGCAGACCTCGATCAAGCGGCCGTCTTCGAGTTCAAACGCATCGCCATGGTTGAGCGAAGTGGTGTGCTCGAGATCGACCAAAAAGCGCTCCCCCCGCGCGGTAGTTAGCACTTTGCGGCGGAAAAACCGCCCCTCGTAGTCAAGCGTGACCTGATCGCTGGCCTTGGGGTGGCCGTCTACACGGATGACTTTGTGGCAGGCAGGAAGTTGCATGGCCATTCCTTCAAAACATAAAATACCGTTGCGCCATGGGCAGCACTTCAGCAGGTTGGCAGGTCAACAATTCCCCATCGGCACGGACCTCGTAAGTTTCCGGATTGACCTCCATCACGGGTGTCGCATCATTAAGAATTAAGTCTTTTTTGCCAATGCCACGGGTGTTTTTGACAGCAACCGTCTGCTTGGCAAGGCCGAGGCTTTCGCCGATCCCCGCCTCCTGTGCGGCTGCACTTACAAACGTCACCGCCGAGTTTTCAACCGAGCGCCCGAACGCGCCGAACATCGGGCGGGAATAAACGGGTTGTGGCGTGGGGATCGAGGCATTCGGGTCACCCATTTGCGCCATGGCAATGGTGCCGCTTAGCAAAACCATCTCGGGCTTCACCCCGAAAAAGGCCGGGTTCCACAATACCAGATCGGCGCGTTTACCTTCCGCAATCGAGCCGATTTCGCTCGATATCCCGTGCGCGATGGCGGGGTTGATTGTGTATTTGGCAATATAGCGGCGTACGCGGAAGTTGTCGTTATCGCCCGTTTCCTCGGGGAGCTTGCCGCGCTGTTTCTTCATCTTGTCGGCTGTCTGCCAAGTGCGGATCAGCACTTCGCCAACCCGCCCCATGGCTTGGCTGTCAGACGCGATAATGGAAAACGCGCCCATGTCATGCAAAATATCCTCTGCGGCGATGGTTTCCCGCCGGATGCGGCTTTCGGCAAAGGCCACATCTTCGGGGATGGATTTATCCAGATGGTGGCAAACCATCAGCATGTCGAGGTGCTCTTCGAGTGTATTCACGGTAAAAGGCCGCGTTGGGTTGGTAGAAGAAGGCAAAACATGTTCTTCCCCGCAAATTTTGATGATATCGGGAGCGTGCCCACCGCCTGCGCCTTCGGTATGAAAGGCGTGAATGGTCCGGCCCTTCATGGCCTTCACAGTATGCTCGACAAAGCCGCTTTCATTGAGGGTATCTGTATGGATCATCACCTGCACGTCCATGGCATCAGCCACGGAAAGACAGCAATCAATCGCAGCGGGCGTGGTGCCCCAGTCCTCGTGCAGCTTTAGGGCGCAGGCTCCGCCAAGCACCTGTTCCTCAAGCGCGGCGGGTAAGCTGGCATTGCCTTTGCCGGCAAAGGCGAGGTTCATGGGAAAGGCATCTGCCGCTTGCAGCATCCGCCCTATGTGCCACGGCCCCGGCGTGCAGGTTGTGGCCAGCGTACCATGCGCGGGGCCGGTGCCGCCGCCGAGCATGGTGGTCAGGCCGGAATGGAGGGCATCTTCGATCTGCTGGGGGCAGATAAAATGGATATGGCTGTCAAACCCGCCAGCGGTGAGGATTCGACCCTCGCCCGCAATCGCCTCGGTTCCCGGGCCAATAATAATATCGACACCGGGCTGGGTGTCGGGGTTTCCAGCCTTGCCGATTTTGTGAATTCGCCCGTTTTTCAGGCCGACATCGGCTTTGTATATACCTAAATGATCCACGATCAACGCATTGGTTATAACGGTGTCTACCGCACCCTCAGCCCGCGTGACCTGAGATTGCCCCATTCCGTCCCGAACAACTTTACCCCCCCCGAATTTAACTTCCTCACCATAGGCGGTGAGGTCTCGTTCGACCTCGATAATCAGGTCGGTATCGGCAAGGCGGACTTTATCACCGGTGGTCGGGCCAAACATGGCAGCGTAGTCGGCGCGTTTGATTTGAGTGGGCATCAGAGGGCTCCCATGATTTGTTGGTTGAAACCATATATTTTGCGGTCTCCGCCAATGGGAATGAGCTGCACTTCCCGCCGTTGCCCCGGTTCAAACCGCACGGCTGTGCCTGCGGCGATATCAAGGCGCATACCCCGCGCGGCTTCTCTATCAAAGTTCAGGGACGGGTTGGCCTCGCCAAAGTGATAATGCGAGCCAACCTGAACCGGCCGGTCGCCCTGATTGGCGACCATCAGCGTTATCGCTTCCTGACCCGCGTTCAGAGTCAGGCTGCCATCTTTGGGAAATACTTCACCGGGGATCATGTGAGCGCTCCTTCGCGGATGGGGTTATGAACCGTGACAAGCTTGGTGCCGTCAGGAAAGGTGGCTTCGACTTGCACATCATGGATCATTTCGGGCACGCCCTCCATGCATTGCGCGCGCGTAACCACATGAGCCCCCGCTTCCATCATATCGGCAACCGAGCGGCCATCGCGGGCGCCTTCCACCACAGCGTCGGTTATCAGCGCGATCGCTTCGGGATGGTTGAGTTTTACGCCGCGCTGCAAGCGCTTGCGGGCCACTTCCGCCGCCATAGCGATCAGCAATTTGTCTTTTTCACGGGGGGTTAGGTTCATGTTAGCTCATCCAGCATTTTGGTAAGTGTTGGTGTGTCAAAAGGTTTAATATCGGGATCAGATGCTTGCGCAATTCAAAACTGTCGGGGGCCAGCATACGCACCACCAATACATTTGGCTGAAGCAAGCTTGCGCCGCCATGCTCGGGTAACAATTGGCGAACGGGTTTTAGCCATGTTTCAGCATCATTTGAAACGTAAACCAAAGTGGCAATAGCGCGGGCATTTGAGGCAATATGGGGTCGGTCCAGCAATTTTTGAGCATCGCCCTCTAGGGTCATGGCATCCAGAAACAGCGGAACGCCATCCTGCCATATATCAATCCTGTCGCGAAAGTGGATATTGCCTAGGGTCTCTCCCATTTCTGTTCGCCCAAAAACCAGAGGCTCAACAATCAGCGCGCTGGCACCGACCGCCAGATTAACCCGCAAAGAGCGTTTGAAATTGCAACCTTCAAACAGGATGGTTTCTTGTGGTAACCAGTTCACGCGGGCGTTATCCGCGGCTTTTATCTGTGTCGCCATGTGGCCCGTTTCGAAGCTGCTGGCCTTATATGCGCGCTCGGCCGCCTGACTTGTCAGCGTCAATGCGCAGCCTTCACCGGCTTCGGCTGAAACCGAAAAACAATCTCCGCCCGTTATACCGCCCGCCGTATTCACCAGAACAGCCTCCACCGCTTCGCTGCATGGCCGAGGAAACAAACACCTGAGCGAGCCCGACTGACGCAGGTTTTGAAGCCGCGAAACCGATTCCGCCGCTTGCACAGACAGGGCAACTGCCCCGCGTGCCCGTGGCACCAAAGCAACAGAACTGTTGCTCTCGGTGGAAACTGCTAGTGAAATGCCGTTCTCCCAAGTCAGAATATTTCAGAAGATATGACGGGGATTAGCTGTGAACGCTCGAAAATTCGACTTTGCTTTTGTCTAAAAAAATCAAATGCCTAAAATATAGGCATTGATATCGAGGGTGATCAAAATATAGCCATTTACGATCATTGGCTTTGAATAAATCGGGGATTGGATTGTTATTCCCGCCCGGATGGAGAATCACTTTGCCTGCTCGTAGAGATAAAAATCTTGGAAAATCGGGTGTGTGACGATCAGACGACTTGGAACTCATACAGATCGCCACACTGGTGCAACATGAAGTTGCGGAGCAACGGTAAGGGAAATTGTGTTTGATCGCAAGAGACCCGACATCGCCCTCCGCGAGGAGAATTAGATGACTTTTCTTAAAACCACGTTGGCAGCAACCACTGCGTTGGCTGCTTTGGCCGTTTCCGCGCAAGCTGCTGATTGCCCGATCAAAGTTGGTGTTTTGCACTCGCTATCCGGAACCATGGCGATTTCTGAAACCACGCTCAAAGACACCATGCTGATGCTGATCGAACAGCAAAACGCAGCCGGTGGCGTGCTTGGCTGCGAATTGGAAGCCGTTGTGGTTGACCCCGCTTCTGACTGGCCGCTTTTCGCCGAAAAGGCGCGGGAACTGCTGAGCGTGCATGAAGTGGATGTGATCTTTGGCAACTGGACCAGCGTGAGCCGCAAATCGGTTTTGCCGGTGATCGAAGAACTGAACGGCTTGCTGTTCTACCCCGTACAATACGAGGGCGAAGAAAGCTCGCGTAATGTGTTTTATACGGGTGCTGCGCCAAACCAGCAAGCCATTCCGGCCACAGATTACTTCCTTGAGGAACTGGGCGTGGAGCGGTTTGCGCTACTTGGCACGGACTATGTATATCCGCGCACAACCAACAATATTCTGGAAAGCTATCTGCAATCAAAAGGCATTGCCGAAGACGATATCTTTGTGAACTACACCCCGTTTGGTCATAGCGACTGGTCGACCATTGTCGCTGACGTTGTGGCACTGGCAGCGGATGGCAAAAAAGTTGGCGTGATCTCGACCATCAATGGGGACGCAAATATCGGGTTCTACAAAGAACTGGCAGCCGCAGGCATTTCAGCTGACGATATTCCGGTTGTGGCTTTCTCGGTCGGTGAAGAAGAGCTGTCCGGTCTCGACACATCAAACCTTGTCGGGCATCTGGCGGCATGGAACTACTTCCAGTCAGCGGATTCCGAAGCCAATGTTGCCTGGATCGACGCCTGGAAAGCCCGCATGGGGGAAGAGCGCGTCACCAACGACCCGATGGAGGCCCACTATATCGGCTTCAATATGTGGGTAAACGCGGCAACCGCAGCGGAAACCACCGATGTGGATGCGGTGCGCACCGCCATGTATGGCCAGGAATTCCCGAACCTGACCGGTGGCACAGCCGTGATGTTACCAAACCACCACCTGGCAAAGCCGGTTCTGATTGGCGAAATTCAGGAAGACGGCCAGTTTGATATTATCAGCCAGACCGAAGAAGTTCCCGGCGATGCATGGACAGATTATCTGCCTGAAAGCGCGGTTCTTGTGTCGGACTGGCAGGAACTGGGTTGCGGTATGTATAACACCGAAACCTCAAACTGCGTTCAAATCAAGTCGAACTACTAAGAAAACAAACCGGAGGGGGCTCGTCTCCCTCCGGGATTTGAGGTTTGTGTACTATGAGAATTTCATTTCTGACCGTTCTGTTTGTGGCGATTTCAGCTTTTGCCTCTTGGGCGCAGAACGCGACTATGCAAACCGTGTTGCAGGAAAACCGCGAACTGATCGTTGAAAGTTCGCGCCGGACAATCGAGCCAGCCATTAACGCGGTGGCCGATAGCGGCCTGACCCAAGCTCAGGAAGTTCTCGAAATCTGGCAAGCCAAAGAAATCTGGCTGCGCGAAAGCGACGGGCTGTTTTTTCGCGGCGAGCGGATCGACTCCAATACTTATCGTCTTTACGACCTTGATAGCGGCGAAATTGTGGGTGAGGTTGCTAAAAGCGGGCTCAAACAGATCAAACCCAATAGCGGCATCCGCGCGCTGATCGCTACAGCGCTGGTCAGGTTTCAATTACTCGACCCGGATATCGAGCGGCGGCGAGATGCGGTTTCCGCGATCGAGCGAGCACCCGAGGCCGATCTTCTACCACCTCTGCGGGCTTCAATCAAAGATGAGCTGGACGCCGACCTCAAAGCGCAAAAAACCCGTCTCGAAACCCTGCTGACAATTGCCTACGACCCAAACGAAGCCTTGCGGCTTGATGCCATTCATCTCATGTCCACCGATCTGGGGCTGGATGTCCGCGCCACGCTAAACCCGTTGGTCACCGCCGAATTGCAGATCCTGCAGGGTGACCTTCCCGAAGGCCTGAATGTTGCTCGAGAACTGAATCCCGGTACTGAACCCCTTTCCGTTAAAGATGCCTATGCCCTTTTGGTAGAAAACGGACATGCCCCGCCGGTTATCAGTGCGCAAGATGTGCGCGTAGCGCTAGTCGCGCACATTCAGGATGGACAGGTAGGCGGCTTTGCCGTCAGCGAGCTCGACAGCCAAGATAACCGCATAAATGCCTACGAAAACCTGATGGATGCCGGAATTGTTCCCGCTCTTGTTACGCCTCATGACATGCAGGAAACTACTGCGCTGTTTCGCTTTATTGAAGTCTATGCGGAACCTTCCTCTGCTGTGACGGATGCGGCTGAAGCAGCGCTTTCGGATATTTCTACACGGGTTCGTCTGAGCCAGACGGCGGACCTGACACTGGATGCCCTATCGCTGGCGTCGATTTATTTTCTGGCGGCCATCGGGCTGGCCATAACATTTGGCGTTATGGGCGTTATCAACATGGCGCATGGCGAGTTCATTATGATGGGCGCCTATACAGGCTATGTTGTTCAGCAGGTTATCCCGAATTATACCGCTTCGATCATTGTCGCTGTCCCGATGGCCTTTTTCGTGACATTTTTGGCCGGGGTTGCCATGGAGCGCCTCGTAATCCGCTGGCTCTATAACCGGCCGCTTGAAACCCTGCTTGCGACCTTTGGCATTTCGATTGCCTTGCAGCAGCTCGCAAAGAATATCTTCGGTACACAGGCGCGGCCTTTGACCTCCCCCGCATGGCTTGACGGTGCGCTGCATATCAATGCCGTGATCTCGATCAGCTATATCCGGATCGCCATTTTTGTGCTCGCGCTGATCTTCCTTGGTGTTTTCCTCTATATTATGCGCCGGACAAGGCTGGGCCTTGAAACCCGCGCCGTGACCCAAAACCGCGGTATGGCAGCCTCAATGGGCATCAACCCAGATCGGGTCAACATGCTGACTTTTGGCTTGGGTTCGGGGATTGCGGGCATTGCGGGTGTCGCGATCGGGTTGTTCGCCAAAGTCACTTCCGAACTTGGCTCGGACTATATCGTGCAAAGCTTCATGACCGTTGTGGTTGGCGGTGTCGGGAATATTTGGGGCACATTGGCTGGCGCGACCATGATCGGCTTCTTCCAGAAGGGAATTGAAAGCTTGAACCCTTCAAACACGCTCGCGGCGCAAACTTATATGATCATTATCATCATCATCTTCATCCAGTTCCGCCCCAGAGGGATTATCGCCCTCAAAGGCCGGGCCGCAGGAGATTAATCATGAAGAACAGTTTTCTAACCCGCCACCCTTCGGTTCTGATTTTTCTGGCCACGCTGAGCCTCTTTACGCTGGCCGTGACGGTCATGTCAGAAGGGTTCGGCCTCGGGCTCATCTCCACGTCTTTCGTCAAAACCCTAGGGAAGACTCTTTGTCTGGCCTTAGCCGCTCTGGCGATGGATCTGGTCTGGGGTTACGTTGGCATTCTTAGCCTCGGACATATCGCCTTTTTCGGCCTTGGCGGCTATATGATTGGTATGTGGCTTATGTATGCGCGCACGCTGGGAATTGTGACATCGTCCTTGGCTGAAGCGCCGCTTCCACCAACCGAGCCGGAAATCATTGATGCCATTGGCAACCAGATTTTTGGCGTGGTTGGGTCGAGCGATTTTCCTGTCATTTGGACATTTGCGGATAGCTTGACCCTCCAGCTTGTGCTTGTTGTGGCTGTCCCCGGATTGCTGGCGCTGGTGTTTGGCTGGCTTGCGTTCCGCTCACGGGTTACGGGGGTTTATCTTTCGATACTCACGCAGGCGATGACGCTGGCCTTGGCTCTGTTTCTTTTCCAGAATGATAGCGGGTTGCGGGGAAATAACGGCCTTTCGGGGCTGCAAAACCTGCCCGGACTGGATGACGTGCCGCAATCTGTCGTTTCTGTCTGGTTTCTTTGGGCTTCAGCCCTCGCCCTTGGTCTAGGTTATCTTTTTGCGGCCTGGATTGTATCCGGCAAGTTCGGGTCGGTTATTCGCGGCATCCGCGATAACGAAGCGCGGGTGCGGTTTCTGGGCTATTCGGTGGAAGGTTACAAGCTCTTCCTTTTCACCATTACGGCCATGATCGCCGGAATCGCAGGCGCGCTATATTATCCGCAGGCCGGCATCATTAATCCGGCGGAAGTTGCGCCCATTGCGTCTATTTACCTTGCGGTCTGGGTTGCTATTGGCGGGCGCGGGCGGCTTTACGGTGCGGTAATCGGCGCCGTGTTTGTGAGCCTTGTATCAAGCTGGTTCACCGGCGGGCAGGCCCCCGATCTCAACCTCGGGTTTTTCACGATCAAGTGGGTTGATTGGTGGCTTATTGTGCTCGGCCTCAGCTTTGTTGCGGTCACGCTATTTGCCCCCAAAGGGATAGGCGGGCTGTTTGATCTATGGATCGGCCGCCACCACCCGGACCGCCACGGCACCGACCTCGGCCCGGACATGGGTTCCTTGCGCGAAAAGGAGGCTGGCGAATGAGTTCCTTGCTTGAAGTTTCTGGTGTTTCTGTCACTTTTGACGGATTCAAAGCCATCAATAACCTTAGTTTCCAGATTGGCAGCGCCGAATTGCGGGCGATAATTGGCCCCAACGGTGCCGGTAAAACAACATTTATGGATATTGTGACCGGCAAAACCAAACCGGATGAAGGACGGGTGCTCTGGGGTGAAATGGGCCGGTCGCTCCTTGGCATGTCCGAAGCACGGATCGCCCGTGAAGGGGTTGGCCGCAAGTTCCAGAAACCCACGGTATTCGAGGACCAAACCGTGCGGGAAAACCTGCTCATGGCGCTTCGCAACGCGCGTGGACCGTTTGCGGTCCTTTTTTATCGCCCGACGGCCAAAGATTTGGAAAAGGTCAGCGAGCTGGCTCAAGAGGTCGGGCTGCTCGACGCGTTGCATCGTAAATCCGGCGAGCTGTCCCACGGGCAAAAACAATGGCTGGAGATCGGCATGTTGCTGGCGCAGGAACCCCGATTACTGCTGGTAGACGAACCGGCCGCCGGAATGACACCGGCTGAGCGTGAACACACAACCTCGCTGCTGGTTGAAGCCGCAAAAACCCGCGCGGTTGTTGTGGTCGAACACGATATGGAGTTTGTACGGCGGCTAAACTGCAAAGTTACCGTGCTGCACGAGGGCGCCGTCCTCGCTGAAGGCAGCCTTGATCATGTCACGGCAGACCAACAGGTCATCGACGTTTATCTAGGGCGATAAAAATGCTGAATATCGAAAATTTTACGCTACATTACGGCCATTCGCAAATCCTCTATGACGTATCTCTCGAAGCTCGGGCCGGCGAAGTCACTTGTGTTATGGGCACAAATGGCGTCGGCAAAACCAGCCTGATCCGGGCGATCTCCGGCATGCATACGCGCTCGGGAGGAGATATGGTTTTGGATGGCGAAACGCTGGGAAAGCTACCGCCTCATGCGCTGGCTCAAAAAGGGGTTGCCGTCGTCCCCCAAGGGCGCGAGATTTTCCCGCTGCTCTCGGTCCGCGAAAACCTCGAAACCGGCTTCGCCTGCCTTCCGGCCAAAGACCGTCATATCCCTGCTGAAATCTTTGAGTTATTTCCGATCCTCAATGAATTTATGGATCGTCGCGGGGGAGATCTTTCAGGCGGGCAGCAGCAGCAACTCGCCATTGCGCGCGCCCTTATCACAAAGCCAAAACTGCTTTTGCTGGATGAGCCGACCGAGGGGATCCAACCGAATATTATCCAGCAGATCGGTGAAGTTATCCGGCTGTTGCGAAAAAGAGGGGACATGGCAATTGTTCTGGTCGAGCAATATTTCGATTTTGCTTGGGAGCTTGCCGATCGGATCATCGTCCTGCAACGCGGAGCCGTCATTTTTGCGGGGCGAAAAGAAAGCACCACGCGGGAAGAAATATTGTCCAAAGTTTCGGTCTAAACGGGCTTTCAATCGTTCGCAATTTTCGCAACAGGTTTATTTGAATTGTCTTTACTCGTGGCACCCGTCATGTTGATCTCCGGAAGGTCTAAATTTCGGAGACGCCAGTGAAGCCACATGTTTTAGTTCTGCGATACGCGGTTTTCGCTGTGATCGCCACGGTTGCCAATTTAGCGGCCCAGCGTTTGGTTCTCGCCTCCGTTGAAGGTCGTGCAAAACTCACCCTCGCGGTTCTGGTAGGTACCGCCGTGGGGTTGGTTATTAAATACCTGCTCGACAAGCGCTGGATCTTTTTTGACACCTCAAAGGGAGCGGCGATGCACAGTAAAAAATTCTCGCTCTACACGCTGATGGGGGTCATCACCACCGCCATTTTCTGGGGTGCCGAAACATCATTCTGGATGATCTGGCAAACCGATTTTATGCGCGAAGTCGGAGCGGTATCAGGATTGGCGATTGGCTATTTCATCAAATACAAACTTGACCGAAAGTACGTATTTCAAACAACAAAATCCTGATATTGGGTCAAATTGCGAGCAGCGCCAGCAATATGCCACTCGCCACGATCAAGTGCCCGGTTTTGTCACGGGCGACAAATATTATGGGGTCGTAATCCTCGCGCCCGCGCTGGCTGAGGATAACCATCCGCACCAGCCAAATCGCGATCGGAAGGACTGCCATACGCAAAAACATTAAGTTCCCATAGAGCGCATTGGCGACAGGGCTAAATGTGTATCCGATGAAGGACAGAACGGCCGCCAACACGCCGAGAAAAGCGATGTTCCGTATGCCCGTCAGGTTTTTATGCGTGTAGCCGCGGCCCGGCAAGCGCCCGGCATTTGAAGCCCGGGCCAAGCCGGTAAGGCGCTTTACCCCCGCAAGCGTAAAGAACACCGAGAAAATAAAGGCCAGAAGCCAGATCGAGGTTTCGGTATTCGCCGTGGCACCTCCGGTCAGCACGCGCAGTGTGTAAAGGCTGGCAAGCACAAACAGGTCGATCCAACGCATACTTTTGAGTTGCAAAGAATAAAGAAGCGAAACCGCCATATACGCAAGTATCAGTCCCGCCACGGCCCAACCGACCATCGCGCCAATCGCAAGCGCCGAGATGCCAAGCCCCAAGCTTGAAAGGGTTGCGACATTGATCGGAAGCCGACCCGATGCAATTGGTCGATTGCGTTTTTCGACATGCTGCCGATCGGCGTTGAGGTCAAGCAGATCGTTCAGAATATAGATCGCAGACGCGCCCATGCTGAAGGCAACCATCGCGAAAAGAATCGGAACAAGATTGCCCAAAGAGAGATCGTGCGCCGCCAGCACCGGAAACAGCAACAGCAGGTTTTTGACCCATTGATGGGGGCGCATTTCAGCCAAAAGGCTACGGAAATTCCAGCGAACTCCGACCTGCCTGGCCTCTTTGCCAAGGTCGGCCCAGAGCTTGCGGTCTGGCGCGACCGCGATAACCCTTTTTGCACTTCGCCACGCTGGCAGATCAGAGCTGTCGTGCCCCACGTAATCGTAACCATTGCTCCCAAACGCCTCGATCAAACGCATCGCGATTTGATTGGGGTCCATATTTTGCTCAAGGCTTGACCCATAGTGTACCCCCGAAAAACCAAGGTGGCGCGCAATCCTATCAACCAGATTCTGGTCGGCGGTTGAAACCAGAACCACCCGTCGGCCAGCGCTTTTGGCTTGCTGCGCCAAGGTAAGAACTTCGTCGCGCACCGGTAGCAGGGTAGCATCGGGAGTTGCTATCGATCCTAGTGCATGTTTCAGCAAAGCAGGCCGCCGCGCCTGTGTTGCAAGCGCCCATATGGCCAGAAAAAAGCTCTTTGCCATCGCTGCCCAAAAGGTTTCCAGCATTAGAGATGTCGGGAGCAGCGCACCATTGATGCGTATTACCAGTGGTAAATCGTTCTGCGCATTCTGTTTGAAAACCATTTTTTACCTGTTCCCCTACCAGCCGAAACCGGCTGGCAGCCCCAGCCTGCGGCTATTACTGGCCTGCGGCATTGATTTGGATCATGTTTCAGCCGCGCTCCCTATGCAATGTTTTCAGTGGTAAATTTTCAGGCCAAGCTACGGTGGGTTGGCCTCAAAAAAAGCCGAGGTGGAACGTTATGAAGTTTTTAGTTACCGGTGGATCAGGGTTTATGGGGATAAACCTCGTGCGCTTCCTGCTTGCCCGCGGGCATCAGGTGCGGACCTATGATATTGCCCGTTTCAATTACCCAGAAGTCAACCAGATTTCCGAACTCCATGGCGATATTCGCAACATCGACCTGCATGATGCCGCTTTTGAAGGGATTGATGTTGTGGTTCATTGTGCAGCCGCGCTGCCTTTGAGCCCGCCCGAGGAAATTTTCTCGACCGAAGTCGAAGGCACCAGGCGGCTTTTGGTGTCGGCCGAGGCCAAAGGGATTAGCCGGTTTATTCATATATCCTCCACAGCCGTTTACGGAATTCCCGACCATCACCCGCTGTTTGAGGGGGACCCGATGATCGGGGTTGGCCCCTACGGCGAGGCGAAAATTCTGGCAGAAAACGTCTGCACCGAATTTCGCAACAAGGGTATGTGCTTGCCGGTGTTAAGGCCAAAATCCTTTGTCGGCCCCGAGCGCCTCGGCGCTTTTGAGCTGCTTTATGATTTTGCCTATACCGGCCATAATTTCCCGGTATTGGGCTCTGGAGACAACCGCTACCAATTGCTGGATGTCGAAGACCTTTGCCAAGCGGTTTATTTGGCCGCAACCGGTGAAAGCGGGGCTGTTAACGATGTGTTCAATGTCGGCGCGTCGCGTTTTGGCACCCTGCGCCAGAGCTTTGCAGCCGTGCTCGACAAAGCCGGACATCACAAACGGATTATCGGGCTACCAGCCGCGCCTGCGGTCTGGACACTCAGAGCGCTGGAAGCGATGCACCTCTCGCCGCTCTATAAGTGGATTTATGAAACGGCCGGCAAGGAGAGCTTTGTCAGTATCGACAAAATCACCGACCGGTTACAATTTGCGCCAGAATTCTCCAACGAAGAAGCCTTGATCCGCAATTACAACTGGTATGTCGCCAATCGTGACAGAATTTCGCAGGTCCCCGGTGTTTCGCATCGTGTGCCATGGAAAAGAGGAGCTTTGCAGCTTGCCCGATTTATTTTCTAGAAAAACAAATTGCCAGGACGTGTGGTTCGGCCTTGCCGCATCGCTGATTGTGGCGATCGGTGGCACGGCGTCCGCGCAAACCACAGAGACCCTTGCCCTGCAACAGGAGCAATACGATGCGGTTCAGGCCAAATCGGTCATAGAATTACAGCTATTCCGGCAGGAAACCCTGACGCTAATGCCTGAAACAGAGGAGCCGTTCCGGTTTATTTCCCTCAATCCGGCGATCAACAGCTGGTTTTTGGTGCAAATCGGGGAAGATGGTTCGCGCAAGCAGCAAAGCTACCACCTAGAAAACCCGGACCCGTCCGGGCAGTCTGTCGAGTTGCTAACCACCCCAAATTTGACCCTCAAATTGACCAATGATTCCGGTATGGTTCACTGCGCGCCTTGGGCCGGTGAAGATGCGGTTTTTGAAATGGCCCGGGAAACCGATATGCCATTCGCTCCGATCTGCAATGGTCGGCTTTATTTGCGCAACAAAGTTTCCGGCTCGCGCACCGGTCTGGAGCGCACCGCAGAGTTTTTGCGAAACAATGTTTGGGGCGGCGAGCGAATTGTCGGGTTTGTGCGCAGCACTTTCTTCAAGGATTCGGAACTTGAAACCAGCACCGCGCTTGCTTTCGACGATTCAGGCGAGCTGGCGGGCGGGCCCGGCGCAGCATTGGTCAACAGCTCGATGGAAGAGCGAAAGGTCATTTCGACCCGCCACGGTTTTGTGCTCGACGGAACAGAGCCGGGGCAGATGACACTCGGGCTCTGGTATCCGGTTTCCGGCTTGCCGGATGTTTTTGTGAGCGCCTTTCAACCCGGCGCAATCAGTGATGAAATCATCGATGGGCCGGGGGTGGCTAACCGGCTGGATTCGGTCGAATCCCGGGCCACAGGCTATATGGTTGCCTTTGATCTGGCCGAATTCGACATTGGCTTTGCGGTTGGCACGGATCACCCGGGGGTCGAGTGGTCTAATCGCCCGCCGGTTTCGGTGCGCCCGCGCGGTGTGCCCGGGCCCGACGGGTTTAACACCGTGGCCCCGCTTGTGCGACTCGGCATGGTCAGCCCCGCCCTGACCGAGCGCACCATTGCCACCTTTACGGCGGGTTTCAAGCGGCAACATGGGGCCTTCAAATACGGAGATTACCCGACGCTCAACTACGGTTTACATTACGGGTTCATCGAACACGGGGTTATACTGAGCAAGCTCCAGCCCAACCTCTCAACCCTACTGGTCCTTCAGGACGGCACCATTGAAATGCGCACGTGGCAGGAAGAGGATAATGCCCTGCTGCCACAAATCAGGTTTGCCCGCCAAAACGGCGTGCCGCTCATTGAGCTGGACCCCGAAACCGGGCTTTATTTGCCGGGGGATCGGGTCACACTTTGGGGGCCGGGCAATTGGTCCGGCTCGGCTAATGCCGACTTGCGCACTCTGCGCGCAGGGGCCTGCATCAGGGAAACCGACTCCAAGCGGTTTTTGGTGTATGGATATTTCTCTACCGCCACCCCTTCAGCCATGGCGCGCACCTTTCAGGCCTATGGCTGTCAGTATGCTATGCTGCTGGATATGAACGCGCTGGAGCACACCTATCTGGCGCTCTATGTGCACAACGAAGACGAGGTCCATGTGGAGCACCTGATCCCCGGGATGAGCGACGTCGATAAAAGCCAGCGGGATGGCACCTTGATTCCCCGGTTTGTCGGCTTTGCCGACAATCGGGACCTATTTTACCTAACCCGAAGGGAGGAAACTCAATGATACGTACATTTGTGACAGCATTTCTGATTTCGATCGTAGGTTTAACATCATCGGGTCAGGCACAGACCCAACTCCAGCTCAACAACGAAATACTGTTTGAGCAGTTGCGACAAATCCACCGACTCAGCACCCGCGAGTTGGATACCTTGCGCGCGATATTTGCAGGCTCCGGCTATATGGGGCAAGGCAACCCAGCTATTTCACGCCATCCGATCACAACTGAGCAATGCCGAGCGGGCATTCCGGGCGGGCAAAACGGCTACCTAAGCGCGCGCAACGAGCGCATTTGCGGCGAGCGCTACATGGTTCCGCTTTATGACCCCCGCACCCAGCGGCCGCAGGATGCAACCTCCTGCATAGACCAATTCGAGTTTCCGAACATTCCCTGCACCTATCCGGTGGTCTGGACCAAAGCCTCGGAAGCCGCTCAGGTTTGTGCGGCGCAAGGCAAGCGCTTGTGTGATGCCCATGAATGGGAAGGCGCGTGCGCGGGTGCGTTGGAGCCGCCGGATTACCGGTTTGACCTCGCGCGTGGTGTATCTGCCAGCACGGCTGTGGGCCGGATGCGGGCGGCGCATAATGCCCAATACGAACCCACGCAAAGCTGGAGCTATGGCCCCACATATCAGCGCGGTACATGCGCGGCAGCGAGTCAGAAAAGCTCGACCTGCGGCGGGGGTGGCTATAACTCCTGCGGGTCAAATACCTATCCGACCGGTAGCTTTCCTGACTGCCAGAGCGACCTCGGGGTGTTTGACCTGAACGGCAACGCTGCCGAGCACATGAACCTGCCCTTGGCACCGGACCAGATGACCAGCACCGGCAGCACCACCCTAGGGGTGACCGAGATGAAAGGCAGCTGGTTTATCTTTGACAATTACCGCGCCCATCCGGACTGGTGCCGCTGGCGCGCGCCTTACTGGCACGGCACGCGGGTACTCAGCTCCGGCAGCCACGAAAATTACCATCTTGGCTTCCGCTGCTGCAACACGGTGAACTAGTTGTAGAGTGACGCCATCAAGCCTTGTGGATTGCTGATTGGTCCCTCGGCGCTGATCATTTGCGCCAGTTGCGGGTCTTGCATAATGGCGGCTAACGGCTGCGCACGGCCGTTTACATATGCAGTTTCGCTAACCAGACGCACGCCGTGGCTATAATCGGCATAGCGCGCAACATGTACGGTGCTCAGCGGTTGGATCGGCACACCGTTGGTACGGTGCCAGCCATAAATGGCTACTTTACCGGGGTGTGAAAACAGGCGAGCGGTCAGCACAAGGTCCTTTTTCTGACCGGCGGTGAGCGCCTCGGGGTCAAACCCTGATGGGGCGCGCTGCCCTGCCACGGTGTCGTTATGCTGCACCAGAAAGGTTGTCGAGGTCATCATATTACCCGCCTGCATGGGCCGTGGCGAAAGCCGGACAACCGCCTGAGCATAGATCGCATCCACCATCTTGGTTGTCGGTAAAAAGAAGCCAAATTCATCGGCAATTTGGGCTGCGGCCGGCAGGCCCATCGGAATGCGCACAAAATCGCGATCATTCCCCACGGCCAAATAATCCGGCGTAACACATATGGTCACCTGAACATCCTGCCCGCTCTCAAGCGTTGCGTTAAATTCGACCGGTGTCAGATCGCGCAGAAAACGCGGCACATTGCCAGAGAGCACCTGCTCCACAACGATCGCGTCGCGCTCTGGCCCACGCAAATTCAGGACCTGCCCCATAACGGTGCTACCGGGGAGCGCCCGCGAATGGCGCGAAGGAATATCGCGGCTCAGGCGGTTGGCGCAATCTTGCGAGGCCGCGCTCACGCTGAAGCTTGTGTGAAACATAATAAAGGGCATCAAGAACGCGATTCGCCCGAGCGAAGAAATTCTTCCCATTTGTCACCTGTTTGTCCGAAATGATAATTTCGCCACACATCGCAGGATTCGTTGGGTCAAGTCAACCAGGCCCATATTTTACACGCGGAAACCCGCCTGCCAGCCACCGCTACATTCGAAGAAACTCATTCAAGGCCAGCCACAAAGACCCCTTGTCAGCTGCGGCGAAATCGAAGAATGTCTACCAGCCCGTTCGGGCAAAAAGCCTTTCTGCTGGGGACCCTATCCATGATCATAACACCCCCCGAATCCCTGTTACGCGATCTATTTGGCATAGCTGTCGAAACCGCTGATCCGATGCGGCGCATTCCCGAGGCTCTGCCCCCGAAGCCAGACGGGCGGGTTGTGGTGATCGGAGCCGGAAAGGCTTCGGCTCGTATGGCCGAAGCTGTTGAATCGGTTTGGGGGCCCTGCGAAGGGCTGGTTATCACCCGCTATGGATATGCGCGCCCTTGCGAGGGAATAGAAATCGTAGAAGCCGCGCATCCTGTGCCGGATGAAAGCGGTGCCAGCGCAACCCGGCGTTTGCTTTCCCTGTTGCGGAGCCTTGGGTCAGATGACTTTGTGCTCGCGCTGATTTCCGGCGGTGGCTCGGCGCTGCTGACTGACCCGGCAGGAGAGATCACAAATGCTGAAAAGCAACAGATAAACGAGGCACTTCTGGCGTCCGGCGCGCCGATCAGTCAGATGAACATTGTGCGAAAGCACCTTTCAAAGGTCAAAGGCGGGCAACTGGCGGCGGCGGCCTACCCCGCAAAAATGCTGGCGCTAATGATATCAGACGTGCCCGGAGATGACCCCGCCAGCATTGCCTCCGGCCCTACGGTCGGGGATCTGAGCACGCCGGCTCAGGCGTTGGATATTTTGCAGGAATATGGCATCGGGCTTCCGGCTTCGGTGGCCGCCGTGCTCGCCAAAAAATCCGGTGTATTGAACCCTGACGATAAGCGGCTCTCGAAAGTGCAAAACACCATTATTGCAGCCCCGAGCCAATCGCTTGAAGCGGCGGCCAATAAGGCGGCCGCGCAGGGAATCGAAGTCCGTATCCTTGGGGACGCCATCGAAGGTGAAGCCCGTGAGCTGGCCCGAAGCCAAGCCCAAATGGCTTTGGAAATACAGCGGCACATGGCCGCCGAGGCGACCCCCGTGCTGCTCCTTTCCGGCGGTGAATGCACCGTCACCCGGCGCGGCGATGGCCAAGGCGGCCCCAACGCGGAATACGCGCTGGCGGTCGCGCTCACCCTGAACGGCGCGGCGAACATCCACGCGATCGCGTGCGACACCGACGGAGTAGATGGCGCTGCCGAAGTTGCCGGAGCCATTGTTCATCCGCAAACCCTGAGTAAAGCGATTTCCATCGGGATAGACCCCGCCGACTACCTTAACCGCAATGACAGCCATAGCTTTTTTGCGCGCCTTGGGGATCAGGTCATTACCGGCCCGACCCTCACCAACGTGAACGATTTTCGCGCAATCCTGATTTCACCAGCCTAAGGCGGAAACATGCTTAAACATTGTGTATTCCTGAATTTCAAATCCGAGGTTGACCCCGAAGATCACAAAGCCGTTTTCGAAACGCTCGCCGATCTCCAGAACGAAATCTCGGATATGCTTTCATTCAGTTATGGACCCAATCACGATTTCGAGCAAAAATCCGAAAGCTATTCACACGGTTTTATCGCCACTTTTGCCGACCGGCAGGCCCACCTTGCCTATGAAAGCCATCCGACTCACGTGAAAGCAGGCGCAAAGCTTGTGGAAATGTGTGTGGGCGGGTTTGACGGAATCCTTGTCTTTGATCTAGAGGTCAGCTAGTCGATCAGCCGTTGTAAACAGCGCATCAAAACCTCTTTTTCCGCGTCGGGAATGCCGGCCAACAGCTCGGCGTTGTAATTTTTTGCTGCCGCTGCCAGCTCAAAAAACATCTTTTTACCACTCGCCGTCAGGTTCAGCCGCTCGCTTCGCCGATCCTGCTCGTTTCTCACGCGTGCCAGCAACCGCCGCTTCTGGAGGGCCGCCACCGCACGGCTTATTTTGGTTTTGTGAATCTTCGAGCGCTGCCCGATCTCGGTTGCTGTCATCTCTCCAAATTCGCCGAGGTGAAACAGAACCCGCCATTCGGTCCGTAACAGGCCGTATCTGTCCCGATAAATTTTTGCAAACTCGACCGAGCTCTCTTCGGCCGCCCGATTAAGTAGATAGGGTAAAAACTCCGTTAAACGAAACTCCGGAATTTCGGGCATGGCTACAAAATTTCCTTGTTAGTTACAAAATCAACTATTAGCAAAATGTCGGGAGTGCAACAATAACACAAGGCACAATAATGGCTTTACTCAAAAGCTGGGTCACCAGTGCCAACTCGGCACAGGTAGATTTTCCGCTGAACAACCTGCCTTACGGCGTGTTTTCAACGAGGGATGCCTTGCGTTGCGGTGTGGCGATCGGGGATATGATTCTGGATGTAACCGGTGCCGAAGCCGGTGGTTTGGTTGTACCCTACCGCGAGCCGGTTTTTGATACGGGGAGCTGGAACGCTTTCATGGCGCTTGGCCCTAAAGTATGGGCGGCATTTCGGTCTGACCTACAAGCGGCACTGGCCGAAGGCTCAGCGCAACAAGCGGCGCTCGCTCCGCTACTGGTCAGCCAAGCAGAAGTTACCATGCATCTTCCCTTCAAAGTATCGGAATACACTGATTTTTATGCGGGCCGACAACACGCCGAAAACATGGGAGAAATCCTGCGCGGCACCGCCGTATTGCCCGCCAACTGGCTGCACATTCCGATAGGCTATAACGGGCGGGCTTCCAGCGTTGTGGTTTCAGGCACCGATATTCACCGCCCGCTTGGCCAGCTCAAAACCGAAGGTCCGCCTGTTTTTGGCCCGAGCCAACGGCTAGATATCGAGCTTGAGATAGGTGCAATTGTCGGCACGCCCTCTGTGCTGGGACAACCGGTTTCGGTTGCGAAGGCAGACGAGATGATCTTTGGCTTTGTGCTGCTTAATGACTGGTCAGCCCGGGATATTCAGGCGTGGGAGTACCAGCCGCTCGGCCCGTTCCAAAGCAAAGCCTTTGCCACCAGCATCAGCCCGTGGATCGTCACAAAGGCCGCGCTAGAAGATTTTCGCACGGCCACGCCACCGCGCAGCGAGCCCTTGCTTCCCTATCTGATCGAGAAAAAACCGGGGCTTTACGATATCGAGCTCGGCGTGCAAATGCAGGCAAAAGGAACGGCGAGGCCAAGCACGATAAGTCAAACCAACGCCGCCCGTCTTTACTATTCTGCCAGTCAGCAGCTTTGCCATCACAGCATCGGCGGATGCCCCATGCGCACCGGTGATCTGCTTGGGTCCGGCACCATTTCGGGCCCGACCCGCAGCGAATATGGCTCCCTGATGGAGCTGTGCTGGGCCGGGCAGAAGCCAATAATCCTTGAAACCGGCGAGGCCCGGCGTTTTATTGAAGATGGAGATACGCTCACGCTTACAGGCCATGCTCAGGGGAATGGCTACCGGATCGGGTTTGGGGCTTGCAGCGGCACTATCCTCCCCGCGATAGAAACGCCCGACTGGGCCAAGCCGGAGGGTTAACATGCGGTTAGATCATATCCAGTTGGCAATCCCCGAAGGGACGGAAGATGCGCATCGCGCTTTCTGGTGTGATCTCCTCGGATTTTCAGAGCTTGAAAAACCCGAGGCTCTTAAGCCGCGTGGCGGGGCATGGTTCAAACTTGAGGCGGTGGAAATCCACCTCGGCGTGGAGGCAGGATTTACCGCCGCCAAAAAAGCCCACCCGGCATTTCGCGTGCCGGAACTGGATGCACTGGCCCATAAACTTGCCGAGGCGGGCCATCCTGTCAGACGGGACGAAAACATTAAGGGCAGGAAACGGTTTTTCACCGATGACCCCGCCGGAAATCGCATAGAATTCATAGAGGAATAACCGAATGTCCAAAAAGTTTGCGTCGCAAGGCGACATGACCGAGAAGAAAACCAGCTTCACCGAGATCGGTGATGGGCTTTATGCCTTCACCGCAGAGGGCGACCCGAACTCTGGTGTGATCATCGGGGATGATAGCGTGATGGTGATCGAAGCGCAGGCGACCCCGCGCCTCGCCAACAAGGTGATCGAAGAAATCAGGAAGGTTACCGACAAGCCGATCAGCCATCTTGTGCTCACCCACTACCACGCGGTTCGCGTGCTCGGAGCGAGCGCTTATGGTGCGCCGGAAATCATCATGTCTGACGCTGCGCGCGCTATGGTGGTGGAACGCGGGCAAGAAGATTGGGACAGCGAGTTCCAGCGCTTTCCGCGCCTGTTTGAGGGCCATGAGAGCATTCCCGGCCTAACGTACCCGACCACCACCTTTAGCGACACGATGACGGTTTATCTCGGGAACCGCCGCGTTGATATCATGCATCTTGGCCGCGCTCATACCGCTGGCGACGCTGTAATTTGGGTGCCCGACGCCGAAGTTATGTTCACCGGTGATATCGTTGAATACCACTCCGCCTGCTACTGCGGTGACGGCCACTTCGCCGACTGGGGCGATACGCTTGAAAACATAGCAATGTTTGACCCCGAAAGCATTGCCCCGGGCCGCGGGAACGCGCTGGTGGGCCGTGAAATGGTGGCAGCGGCGCTTGAAAGCACGCTCGATTTTGTGGAAAGCACCTATCGCCCGGCAGCAAAGGTCGCCGCAAAAGGTGGCAGCCTCAAAGAAGCATGGGATGCTGTGCGTGCCGAATGTGACGAGAAATTTGGCGATTTCGCCATCTACGAGCACTGCCTGCCCTTCAACGTGGCCCGCGCCTATGACGAAGCCCGAGGCATTGAAACCCCGCGCATCTGGACCGCTCAGCGCGATATCGAAATGTGGGAGGCCCTGCAGAGATGAGCCATGACCAAAATCTTTGAAACCCCGCTTTATCCATACCAGCGCTCGCCAGACCAAGATACGGGCGCTGCCACCCGCCATCCGGTTGTGGTTATCGGCGCTGGCCCTGTCGGACTTGCGGCTGCCATTGATCTTGCTCAGCAAAATATCCCCGTTGTGGTGCTTGACGATAACGACAAGGTTAGCTTTGGCTCCCGTGCCATCTGCTTTGCCAAGCGCCCGTTGGAAATTCTTGACCGTTTAGGCTGTGGTGAGCCAATGGTCGAAAAAGGTGTGCGCTGGGATACGGGCCGTGTGTTTTTTGACGAGGCTGAAACCTATAGCTTTAGCCTGCTCAACGAGACCGGCCACAAAAAACCCGCCTTTATCAACCTCCAGCAATATTATTTCGAGGAATACCTCGTAAACCGTCTGCGTGAATTGCAAGCTGAGGGTAAACCTGTTGATCTGCGGGGCGAAAACAAGGTTACCGCGCTGGCTGACAATGGCGACCACGTGCGCCTTGAGGTCGATACCCCCGAAGGCCCCTACCTACTGGAAGCCGATTGGCTGATCGCCGCTGATGGTGCCAATTCCCCCACCCGCCGCATGCTCGGGCACGATTTTGCAGGCCGCGTGTTTGAGGATAACTTCCTGATCGCCGATGTGATTATGGAGGCCGACTTCCCCTCCGAGCGCTGGTTCTGGTTTGATCCGCCGTTTAACCGTGGCCAGTCCGCCCTGCTGCACAAGCAGCCGGACAACGTTTGGAGGATCGACCTCCAGCTTGGCTGGGATATAGACCGCGAACAAGAAATGAAGCCAGAGAATGTGATCCCACGTCTGAAAGCCATGCTTGGAGAGGAAGCCAAGTTCGAGCTTGAGTGGGTCTCGATCTACACCTTCCAGTGCCGCCGGATGGAGCGCTTCCGCTATGGCCGCACCCTGTTTGTCGGGGATGCTGCGCATCAGGTCTCACCCTTTGGTGCGCGCGGGGCCAATAGCGGCTTGCAGGATACCGATAATCTAGCCTGGAAGCTTAAACTTGTTTTGGAGGGCGTGGCCGACGAGCGCTTGCTTGACAGCTACAGTTATGAGCGCGTTTATGGCGCCGAAGAAAATATCCTCAACTCAACCCGCTCTACTGATTTTATCACGCCGAAATCCGATCAAAGCCGGATTTTCCGCGATGCAGTGTTAACCCTTGCGCAAGAGCATGCATTCGCCCGCCCTTTGGTCAACTCGGGCCGGCTTTCTGTGCCTTGCACCTATGACGGCTCCGCTCTGAACGGGCCGGATGATGCTAACCTGCCAAATGCCACCCGCCCGGGAGCCCCGCTGAAGGATGCCGAATCCGGTAGTGGTTGGCTACTCGACAGGGTTGGTAACCAGTTCCAACTGCTCACGTTTAACGCCCATGCGCCCGACGTTGTAAACGTAGATGGCATCAAGATCAGCCGTCTAGATTTGCCTGCCTCAGATGATCTGAACGCCCGCTATCTGGGGGATGCCAAATCGGCGGTCTATCTGATCCGCCCGGATCAACACATCGCCGCGCGCTGGCTGGAATTTGACGAAGCGGCAGTAAAAGCCGCCCTGAACACCGCGATTGGAAAGTGATAACCAATGCTCACCACCAAACCCAACCTCTCAAACCCTGACGATTTTTATGCCAACCTCCTGCACGCCCACGAGGACCTCAGCAAAGCGGAGTCAGACGCGCTCAACGCCCGCCTAATCCTGCTGCTGGCCAACCATATCGGCAATGCGGAGGTGCTGAACCAAGCCCTCAAAGCCAGCCAACCCCGAAAGGACACCCCATGAAAGTTGAACAAATCCACCACGTGGCCTACCGCTGCAAGGATGCCAAAGAAACCGTCGAATGGTATGGCAAAATGCTGAACATGGATTTTATCCTCGCGATTGCTGAAGACCGTGTGCCGAGCACCCACGCGCCTGATCCCTATATGCACGTTTTTATTGATGCCGGCATGGGCAATGTGCTTGCCTTTTTCGAGCTCCCGACCCAGCCCGAAATGGGCAAAGACCCGAACACACCTGAATGGGTGCAGCACCTCGCGTTCAAAGTAGCTGATCGCGCCAAACTGATAGAATTCAAGGAACACCTTGAGGCCAACGGAGTCGATGTGCTCGGAGTCACCGATCATTCCATCTTCCATTCGATCTATTTCTTTGACCCCAATGGTCACCGCATTGAGCTAGCCTGCCCCGACCCTGATGAGGATGCCATGCTCGCCAAACTTGACGAGGTTAAATGGGAAATGCTGGAAGAATGGTCAAAAACCAAAAAAGCCCCCAAGCATGCCGAATGGATGCATAAAAAAGAGCTTTCGGGGGAATAGGCCATCTATTGGGGAGCGCCAAGTGCTCCCCGATTGACTAACGTCACCTGCACAAAACTGACATAGAGCAGAAGATACCACGAGCCAAGCTTGGCAATAGACGCAAAACTGAAGGTGGCGCTACCGGCATACAGCCATGTGCCTGTCAGCGTGCCGATATTCTCGGCCAGATATAAAAACAGGCTGGAAAGAAAGGCCGCCAACACCAACGGCATCCAGAGTCGCATGCCAAAAGGTGTGAAATATATCCGGACCCGCCAGAATACGCCAATGGTCGCCGCCATCAATGCATAGCGCATATCCCAGATAAAGTGGTGGCTGAAAAAGTTGAGGTATATGGCCAGCGCCAAAACCAGCGTGCTCCAAAACGGCGGATACCTCTCAAACCGCATATCAAATATCCGGATTGCGCGTGCCATAAAGCTCCCGACGCTTGCATACATGAAACCCGAAAACAGCGGGACCCCGCCAATTTTTAGCACTCCTGCTTCCGGGTAACCCCACGAGCCCATGTGCAGTTTGAAAACCTCCATAATCGTGCCACTCACGTGAAATAGCAAAATCACCCGCGCCTCTGCCCAACTCTCTAGCTTGAACACAAGAAATGCCGCCTGCGCCGAGATTGCGAAAATGACCAGAAAATCATACCGCGCCAGCGCCGCACCCGCGGGCCAAAGCAGAGCTGTCAAGACTATCGCCACCAACATCAGCCCGGCAAAAAGGCATGCCCAAGCCATTTTCAACCCAAACATGGTAAACTCCGCCACGCCATGAGGCAGCCTTGCCCTCACAAAATCGCCCAGTCGGCGCTCTATACTCAGATTAGTCGTAGTCTGCATTGAATTATCAATATATGGTGTCCTTGAATAACATTTTGCCGAAGGTCATATCACCATGCCAATCACAAAAGAGCAACAAGCCGAAATTGACGCCCAACGCGGCCAACGCAGCGAGACCCTGCGCGCCACCGCCCCCGGAATGGAGCAGCACCTCTACACTGCGCATGAAGTCCTCGACCACGGCTTTGTGCGGGTGATCGACTATATGGGCGATGACAGCGCTATCTGCCAAGCCGCCCGCGTTTCTTATGGCAAGGGCACCAAAGCCGTCAGCAATGATGCCGGTCTGATCAAATATCTCATGCGCCACTGGCATAGCACGCCCTTTGAAATGTGTGAGATCAAGCTCCACGTGAAGCTGCCGGTCTTTGTCGCCCGCCAGTGGATCCGCCATCGCACAGCCAACGTCAACGAATACTCCGCCCGTTATTCGATTCTGGATCGGGAGTTCTACATTCCGGCGCCGGACCACTTGAATGCCCAATCCGAGGTTAACAACCAAGGCCGCGGCCGGTTGCTGGAGGGCGAAGAGGCCCAGCGCGTGCTGGAAACCCTGAAATCCGACAGCCACCGCGCCTATGACCATTACGAAGAGATGATTTCGGACGAGGGGCAAAGCGGCCTCGCCCGCGAGCTGGCGCGTATGAACCTGCCGGCCAATATCTATACCCAGTGGTACTGGAAGGTGGACCTCCACAACCTCTTCCACTTCCTGCGCCT
>Ga0209121_10000882_pt1 | contig 32180 bp, 32 predicted proteins | sample Cruoilmetagenom3_FD_187292 | JGI IMG/M metagenome (GOLD analysis project Ga0209121, IMG submission 187292) | Oil polluted marine microbial communities from Coal Oil Point, Santa Barbara, California, USA - Sample 3 (SPAdes) (version 2) | ecosystem: Environmental > Aquatic > Marine > Oil seeps ... | reverse complement strand
AATTTTAATAATATTATAATTAGAATCTTAAAAAGATTGAAGAGGAGAGGTTTAAATAATTTTATTTTTTAAAATAATTTTTATTTAATATCATCTTTTGGTTTCAGATAATAAAAAAGAGATTCTTTTTCTCCACTCATCTTTAGTTTCTTGATAGTTTTAATAGCTTCTTGGAGCGTTACCATCTTGGACGTTTTAAAAGCATTTTTAAACTGAAACGACCGACTACATTTCCAACACTTTTTTGATTTTAATATCTTATTGCTATAAAACCATTCACCACAGTGATAACACCGAAAAAAGTAGAACTTCTGAATGTTGCGCATCTTAAGGTGATAATAAAAAAATTAATTTAAATTTCAAGTAGGGCTACTAGTTTTCTAACATTCAAAGTAGTATATTTTGATATTAATAAAAAAATGGTAAAATTAAATTTCCTATAGAAACTATTAATTTTATATAATTATATATATCGTATATATCAAAAATTTAAGATTTCTCAAGGTAAATTCAGGATGAAGGAGATAAGTGAGAAGGATTTAAAAAAATTAAGTATTGATGAATTAACGCACTTATTTGTTGATAACATAAACGAACAAAATTTGAAATTAATTGAAGGTATTGAATTTCTTGTTGAGGAAGATTTTGACAATTTCACACAAAACCTAAATTACGTTATTGAGACTAATACCGAAGTTCGAATCAAAAAAGCTTTTGAATCTAAGATATTTAAATCTAAGTTAATGTTTTCAAAGGTGGATAGGCTAAAATTGTTTAATAAAATTAACGAAATCAAAAATATTGGAGAATTTTCTGCTAACAAAATGCTCCTTTATAGAGTTGTATTTCCAGACGAAGAGTTTAAACTCCAAATACTAAATATACTTAAATCATTAAAATCAATTTCAAATCAATTAACAATCGCAATCAAATTTATTGGTTCTGATTTAACCAAAGCGCACGATATCTGCGAAAATATCAAAGACGAAAGGCGTGAGATGAGAAAAAATGAGTGGCAACTTCTTAATCGTTTATATAATTATGATATGGATTATTTATCAAGGACGTTCCTTTACTTGAAAGAATTTATTGAAGATACAATGCTATTAGCTGACCATATCAAGAGTTTTTCAGAGTACATTCAATTTTTAGCGACTAAATATTTAATTTTCGATTAAAATATAAAACTACGATGTGATATGGCGGGCGACCTAACTTCAATTTTAGTTATCGTTTTAATTATTTTAGCAATCTCCCTTGCATTCGCTATAGGCGCTAATGACGAAACTTTATCTTCGTTAGTAGGAGCAGGAGTTATAAAGTTTAAGGTTGCGTTATTAATTGGAGGTATAGCCGTTGGTGCGGGGATGTTCTCCTTTAGCTTTGCGTTTGTAGCAAAAACTGTAGGTGCTGATTTATTAGGAGAGGGCTTAACTTATACAGATTTTATGTTGCTAACAGTTTTAATAAGTAGTATTATATGGTTAGTAGTGGGGAGTTTCGCAGGAATTCCTTTAAGCAGCACTCACTCGCTAATAGGAAGTATAGTTGGAGTTGTAATCGTGTATTCCTTTTCACAAGGAGGTGTTAATCCTGAAACGGCGTTTAATTGGGTGAAATTAAATAATGTTATTCTTAGTTGGTTCTTATCTCCTTTATTTGGTTTAATTGTTACTTTTGTGCTTTTTAAAATAATTTCTAAAACTTACCTAACACGCCTAAGAGGTTTAAATCAGATCGAGAAATCTGAGAAATATTTCAAATGGTTATTGTTAATTGCTGTTATCTTTGCTGAGATATGGGTGGGAGCAAATTCAGGTGAGGCATTAGGTATTCTTTATGGATTATTCGATAAGGGATCATTGAATATAGAGCAGTACTTATTTTTTGCGTTTATTTGCGGAGTTTTCTCTTGTTTTGGAATTTATATTGCTGCACGGTATGTTATTAGAAACTTAGCTTCTCAGATGATTGATTCTCGCCCTAGCGAAGGTCTTATTATTCAATTAAGTTCTGCCTTAATCCTTATGTTAGCTACATTATTAAGTTTACCCATATCTCATAGTCACGTCATCGTGTTTTGTATAATCGGAATGAGTTTATCTCAAAAAAAAGAAGTAAAATATAAAGAAATAGGGAAAATGGGTGTATATTGGGTTCTAACTTTTCCAGTTGCAGCTGTTCTTGCCGGGTTTATTTATTTTGGATTTAATTTATTTGGATTAACCTAATAAAATATATATAATATATCGTAATATAAAGCATTACAAAAATAATAAATAAATGTGATAAAAATAGGTTCATTAATAGAATTTTTAAAAAGAGAAACTGCTATAAATGTCTTGGAAAAAACGATCAAACACGCCCAAATAGTTCAAGAATGCGTGAAAGAATTAGAAGTTGGGCTAAGATTATTATTAAAAGAGAAAAATATCGAAAAAGCTAATAAAAATTTTCATAAAGTTGATCTTCTAGAAGACGATGCAGATAAATTAAGAAGGAGAATCCAAAAAGATGTCTCTAAAGGAGAATTAAACCCTAGCGTAAGACTAAACTTATCGCATTTAGTAAAAAGATTGGACGATGTAGCAAATTGTAGTACTGGCGTTGCTCGAAGAATTTCTACGATACCGATAAGTTTTTGGGAACAAAGTAGCGAAGAGACCGTAAGTATTATCTTGAAAATAATAGAAACGACCGTAGAAGCAGTTGAATACTTAGATAAGATCGTGATTGATTTAGTGAAAGAAAGGAAAAATGTGAGAGAGTACGCTAAGCTAATAAATCAATACGAACACGAAGTGGACCTATTAAATATTAAATTAAGAAAAAGCCTTCAAGAAACAAACTACAATGTAAATTTCTTTACAATTTTTACTATCGGAAACATATTCGACATTTTAGAAGCTATTTCCGATTCTATTGAAGGCGTTGCCGATTATATTATGGTTCTTCTTACAAGTACGAGCGGTCTTTAAGTTATAATAATTAACATAAGAACGAAAGCAACATCAATTTATAGAAATTAGATTTTAAAATTAAAAATTCCAAGGCTAATTCTTTTAAAAAATAAAGAAAAATAATGAAAAAATCTTTTAAAACATTAATTAATTTAATGTAGCAAAATTAAAACTGATGTTTTTAAGGAGTTCTTTATACCTTGAGCGTAATGTGACTTCCGTAACTGAAATTACGCGCGAAATATCTTTCTGACTCACTTTAACATTTCTCAACTTCGCAACAAGATATATGGCACCCGCACACAATCCTTTAGGATCCTTGCCAGATATCGATGTAGTTTTAATAAAATTTTGAAGTACGCGCATCGCCTCTTTTTCTACCTCAATCCCTAAATTCAAATCTGCACAATAACGTGGAATGAGTGTAATTGGATCGATATGCGATATTTTTAAATTTAACTCCCGAACCAATATTTTATAACACTTTTTTACGATATTATCGTTAATAGAAGCTTCCTCTAAAATCTCTTGAAGCGTAATAGGTACCTTTTCGTCTTTACACGCGAAATAAGCACACGCCGCAACCATACCATTAATTGACCTGCCTCTCAATAGTTGTCTCTTAAAAACTTCTTTATACAATCGTACCGCTGATTTTTTTACTCTTTCAGGAAAATTTAAGTTGCCACCAATTCTTTTTAATTCAGTTATAGCCATTAGCATGTTGCGTTTCTCCCAAGATAAGTGCGTATTCCACTTAGCAGCCCGTCTTAAATCTGGGTTTTTGATCTTTGTTCTATCAATAACAGTACTTAAGCCAATATCTGGCATCAAGATCGACATAGGAGATCCAGTACGCTCCTTTCTATCTTTTTCGTGTTTAGAATAGGCTCTAATTCCGCTATGGTTAATGTCTAAATTTCTCTCACCTACAACCAAACCACATTGTTGGCAAACAGTTTCCCCTCTTTCTAGAACATTAATTGTACTTCCCCCGCATTCGGGGCATAAATTTGATAACACATCTATTTCTACGACCATTTTAACATACCTCTTTCCAAACTATGTAAAATTTTTTATTTTTAATTTTTTTTTTTCATTTTCCTAATTTTCATAGGAAATAATTGATAACAAAAATTATTTTTTGTACACACAATACTTTGGTTATTATAACAAATTATGTCTTCTTACATATTTAAAGGTTACGATTTTAATTCAAAAATTTACTGATAATAGCAACAAAACTTTTTTTGATAACGAATTCAATTTTTTTCTGTGAAAAAAACGAATTTGAATATAAATATTTTTAATAGGATTAAAAATCAATATAATATCGATATATACCATAAGTAAAGATTCTTTTTTGTCGGGATTTAATTTTTCGATTCAAAGCAAGGAATTATTTTGGAATGTGGAAATCTGTTAAAATTTCATTTTTTTAGTAAGTGGGCGCGACCTAAATTAATCAAAAAAAATTAGTTGCTTAAGTGTGAGCAAAAAATTTCTATTTAGATAATATTAAATAATACTTCTTTCACTATTTTTTTGGTAAAAATCGTGTTTTAAGGTGAAATACTAATCACAGCAGAACGGAGAAACTCGGACGAATCGGAAGATAGGTCAAAAAATGGACCCTATAATTCAAAAACTGAAAAAGAGCAACCTAAAATTAAGAAGGGGAAAAAAACGGATAAAAATAGCGATAGTCCTCGAATGACCGAAAAAGAAATTCAAAACCTTGATTTGAACGATGAAAAAATTAAACGGCTCATGAAGAGATACGAGAGAGATACGGGTAAATACGCGATTTGGCGGGGGGCTATAACAGAAGGATTCAAGAAATGGCTAAAAGGCGAAAAAATATACACCCGAGATAAAGAAAGAATTTCTTTATATGTAGCTGACGACACTAAAGATGAGTGGCAGAATTTCATTAACATAAACAAAGGAGATTTTCCAACTTTTTCTGAGCTAATAAGACAGGGCGTCAAGTCGTTTATTGAAGACTCTAGTAAAGTTTCGAACGAATTATCTAAACTTAACCCGAAAACAATATCCAACATATCTCACGCGTTAAAAGAACCGCTAACTTCTATTAAAGGGTACTCTCAATTATTGCTTGAGAGCGAAGAATATAACGATAAATTGAGTAATCATGTAAAAGAAACTGTGAAAAATATCTTTGATCAAAGCAATTTGTTGGAGAATATTATAAAGAATTTCTTAGACAACATCAAACCCGATACTTCTCCATACGACATTTTATTAATTGAAGACGATTTAGCGACAATTAGATTGATTACCAGTTATTTTGAAAATAAAAAATACAAGTGTAAGGGTGTAGTTAGCGGAGCGAAAGGTTTAGAAGAACTACGAAGAACTACACCTAAAGTCATTTTATTAGACATAATTTTACCAGATTTAAGTGGTTACGATATTTGTAAAACCATAAAAACTGATAACTTTTTTAAAAAAATTCCTGTGTTCTTTCTTACGGCCATTTCGGCATCTGAGGTAAAAAAACACATTGAAGAAACAAAAGTAGATGGGTTTATTCTTAAACCTTTTAACTTTTCTGATTTTGATATTATTTTTAAAATATTAAACGGAAGAGCAAAATAATTAGATTCAGATTCTCCTATAATATTCCTTTATTATAAGAGAAAAAAATGCTTACTTTTAAAGATAAAATGTTATAGATTACTTACTTATTATTAAAATAAACAATGTTTATTTTTTGTAAAAAATTACTTTTATGTAATATTTAATATAACAAAGATAGTATTTTTTATAATGAGTAAATATTTACGTTAAATTTTGAACGGTAAAAAACAATTAAATCACAAAATAAAAATAAAGGTGTTAAAAATTCCTGATGAAAAGAAACGCAATAGTAATTCAAACGATGAGAATAACTATTCTATGCCTAAATTAACTGAAAATGAATTAAAAAATCTTGATTTGAAGAGCGAAAAAACTAAAGAATTAATGAAAGAATACGAAGAGGAAACCGATAAATACGCTATCTGGCGCGGTTCTATAACCGAAGGCTTTATTAAATGGTTGAAAGGAGAAAAAATTTACGATCGCGAAAAAGAGCGAATTTCTTTGTATGTAGCTGATGAAACTAAAGCTAACTGGCAGGATTTTATAAATACTCATAAAGATAAATACAAAACCGTATCAAAACTCATAAGAGAAAGCGTAAATTACTTTATTAAGCAGAAATCGGGTTTAATCGGTGAAGATTTGCATAAACTAGACGAGAAAACTCTTACGAACATATCCCACGCGTTGAAAGAGCCATTAACATCAATTAAGGGGTTTTCACAACTATTAATAGAAAATAATAGGGAAGAATTGGTGGAGGAAGTGTTTAATACAATTCAAAATATCTTTGACCAATCTATACTTCTCGAGAATAGAATTATTAATATATTAGACAATATAAAAACGGAAAGTTCTCAATACGACATTTTGCTAATCGAAGATGATTTAGCAACTATTCGTTTATTAACGAGTTATTTTGATAGTAAAGGTTTTTCTTGTAAGGGTGTCGTAAGCGGAACAAAAGGATTGCAAGAGTTAGCCAATAACCCTTGTAAATTAGTTCTACTCGATATAATTTTGCCAGATTATAGCGGTTACGACATCTGTAAAAAAATTAAATCAAATAGAAATCTTAGAGACATTAAAGTCTTTTTACTAACAGCCATCCCGGGTTCTGAAGTAGAAAAAAATTTTGAGGATAGTCAAGCCAATGGCTACATCTTAAAGCCCTTTGATTTCTCTGATTTTGAAGTGATATTTCAATATTTATAGAGAGATTAATCTTTTTTTTATCTTAAAAAAAAAAGCGGGCTATGAGGGACTTCCGCCTCCATCTGATAAGGATGGAAGTATCGAACCCCCGACCTGCCGGTTAAGAGCCGGATGCGCTACCTGCCTGCGCTAATAGCCCTGTCTATCAGAAACACCCTTGAAAACGCACCTGGAGGGATTTGAACCCCCGAGCGCTTACGCGCACTGGCTTACTTGATAGCTTTTATTGCACGCTCAAGGCCAGCGTCTTACCACTAGGCTACAGGTGCTCTGGAATTACGGTTTTTCGACAAAGTGGTGTTAATATCACACTCCAACGAATTATCCATATTTAATGGATGATCTATATTTTCAATTTTTTTTAATTATGGTATAGGTATTAAAATAGATTATATTTAATAAAATAAATTTTTTTATTATTTCACTCTCGTAATTCAAACTTTAAGGAATACTTATAAGAAAAATTATAAATTTTATGTTTCATTGACTTGTAATTGAGATGATATAAAAAATGAGCGGGGCAAAAGATTTTAGATATTTAATACCGGATCGAATTTTTAAAGAAATCACTAACAGAGCAGCAGAAGTTTATCCTAATATCGAAAACTACTGGATTTTTGCGGATCGTAAAGAAAACTTCGGAATAGTTAATAAATTTATTGTCAATCCAGATTTGAGAAAAACCAAAACTCACGTAAAACCTAGAAGCTGGATGCGATATAAGAAATCGAAAATCTACAATATGCGGAAGTTTAAACAAGAGCTTGGAGTAGATATAATATGGCAGGCTCATACGCACCCTTCAGGAAACGATAAATTACACCCAATCGATAAAAAGATTTTAAAATATCTCTCAAATGGTGTAATGATAATCATAATTCCTAATCTTCCCGAAAATGATCCTCGGTTGCGTAGCGGCGATCTCCCTTTAAAACCTCATTTAGTTGGTTGGTATTACGATAAGCGATACACGAAGAAGCCAATCATCGAGAAAATGGTGTTTGAGATAATCCAAGAGTGATTTTTAGCTTAAATATCTCTCTTTTCTTTTTAAAATTTAATATTTTCTAATTTATTTTCACATTGATTTATTTTTTCTTTGTTTCAATACAGATCAAATACGCAATACAATGAAAAAGTATTAAAATTTTAAATCGTTATAATGAAAAAAGAAACACACCTAAAAAAATTGTATTTATGCTCGGGACTATAAAGAGCTCAGCTCATTAGCCTCTTCGTGCTAGTGAAAGTTCGTCGCTTAGCCTGGTAGAGCGCTGGATTGCTAATCCAGTGTCCATCGGATGCGTGGGTTCGAATCCCACCCTGAGCGTATTTATTTTTAAAATTTTGATTGTTAATTAATAGTTTTTCTTTGTTTTTAACCTAAAAAATTGTGTAAACCTCCCTTTTTCAGCTTCAAAGAATCTGTAAAAGGATCATAATCTAAATCATAATCAAACGGATATTTTATACCCGTCTGCTCGTAAAATTGTTTTAATATTTCTGTTTGGAACGTATTTATAGTCTTTTTATTAAATCCATTAATTTCCTTTAACCTTATTACAACTGTATTGTAATCAGAAAGACCAGCTATAACATTCTTCTTTTGATCATTTTCCTGTTGTTTTTTAAAATCTTCCCAAGATTTATTAATCCAATTTGGCCATTTATCGTGTTGAAGACCATCATATTCAAATGAAATCTTAAAAATCTCTCCTTTCACAGAAACCTTATTATTATAACCATCCCATCTTAACTGCCCTCCTTCCTCTGCAGAGAGCCCATATGCATTTTTTAACGAAGTTTCTGAAAATTCTGCATCAAATATTGCTTCCATATATAAACGTGTAATTTTTTGACAGAAATATTCTTTACATGTAGGACACCATTGATTATGGTATAAAATCTGAAGGCTTTGAGGTGAAAAAGTATGGTATTCTTCACAGACAATTTCAATGTGTTGTTGATTAGGAAATTTCATAGAATCGAATTGCTCTTTTGATGTTAATAAGGTCCCTCTTCTATTTCTAATAAAGTTTTTTAATTTTTCATACTTTAATCTTACATCTTGACCACCCTGTCTATTAGTCCAAATTTCTTTAAATCTTATTGCAGACTCTTCTGACCCAAATTCCCTCAATAAGTATTTTTTTATCCAATTTGTGATGGTGTTTCTTTCAACATTTATCATATCTGCAAAATCTTGTAATGAAGGAATCTTTGAAATATCATTAGAATAATTTTCAATGTATTCAGGTAAGATTTGGTAAAATTTTTCTCTTTTAATTTTGTTTACTAAAGAACCTTGAGGCCATAGATCTTTCTTAATTCTCATCATTTCCTGTTTAGTATATCTTAGTTTAATGTAGTTATTAAGAAAATCTATAACAAACGGTTTTGAAACATCAAATTTATCTGCAAGTTTATTCATACTTAATATTTTATCTTCTCTGATATTCTCGGGATAATTTTTTAAAATAGAATCAAGATACTCATTTAATTCTTTTCTAACATTATGATAATGGGATTTGTCTCTTCTTGATTTCTTTAGTGATCTATATTCTCTTTCATCTCTGGGTTCAAACTCAAATTCGGAATCACTTTCATCTAATCTAATTTCATCTTCTGGTTCAAAATCGTTTTCAAGATAATAATTTTCAATTACATCTTCATCATTGATATCCAACTTATTTTCTTCATCCTTATATTCATTATCATTATGTTCTTTCATTGCTTAACACTTATTGATAAAAATTTGATTAAAGGCATTGTCGTTAGAAAATATTCTGAATGAAATTATAAAAAACTAGATAATTTTTAATCGTTGAGATAATAACCATCCTTATAAGTAAAAATATCCTCAAATCACTTTAAAAAAATATTAAAGTATTAAATTACTATCTTATATCTAAATAATTTGATATAGTAAGCACTAATAGGGCCCATGGTTTAGTGGTTATGATTCAATTTTTAGGAATTGAATAATATACGTCTCGCTTACACCGAGAAGGTCGGGAGTTCAATCCTCCCTGGGCCCACCATTTTTCCATTCTATACAAATAATTTTCTGATTCTTTCAGGTCTAATTGCGCTCAACTTACAATTCTTAAGGTATTTGCCGATATCTGAAATAATTCCTGGAGCGTTTGTGTTTTGTCTTAGAATTACGATATTCTCGAGAAATCCGAATCGCTCTATTGACGCAATGTCTCGATAATGACCGGTCCTTATTAGGGCTTTTTTGAACTGACCTTTTGTTTCACCGCTTACAAAAACGCCTTCGAGATTTTCCACAATTAATTTACCGTAAAGTTCTAAAGTCTTCTGATCTAGATTGCCTTGGATTTGTTCTTTTTCTTTATCGATTGAAGTAATTTTTATATAAACAGGAAAATGATCGATAAAATCGTAAGCCTTTACAATTTCTGTTAGCGAAACATCTCTTCCTTTACATAACTGTTTTCTAAGAGCGTGAAGATTAAACAAAACATCCGTTTTAGGGTTTAAAATAGCACAATCCACAAAAATTCCAAACCCTACCTTTCCTACATCTAATAAGACTCCTTTATACGTTTGATTTATTTCAACCTCATCGAACTCAACGATAGCTCCAACTTCTTTCTTAAATAAATTAAGAAGGAAGACTTCTTCTGGTCCCGATATTAGAATCTCAACTCTATCGTCAAATTGTCTTACTTTTTTTATTTGGACTTTTGTATTTGGAAAACTTTGAGCTAATTCGTTCAAATACTTTCGATATCTTATTGAAATTTCTTTTTTATCTTTATCTGTATAGACGTTATAAATTTTATCGTATAGGACTAAATTTTTTACCATAAAAATTCCTAAATATTGAAATATAAATCATAAAAATGATTATTATAATAGTAAGTATAACGTAATATTTCTTATTTTTTCTTATTATAATAGTTAATTTTAACTTAGTTTCGTTCTGATAAAATTTAAATTGATGAATTTTTATGATAGTTTAAAAGAAAAGCATAAGAATTTGTTGATGTGAGTTATGGAACAACAACGATTTAATTATTTAGTTGAAGAACTAAGAAAATACGACGGTACGGAAGAAATTTTCTTGTTGGATTCTAACGGTGAGATTCTTTTTAAGTCCGAAGAATTCTCCTTATCGAACGAAGAAGCTAAAGCTATGCTTGTAGCATGGAAACAAAAAGAACCAGCTCTTAACTTTCAGAATTATAGATTTGCGATATTAAAAAATGATGATATTCAATTAGCGGCAAAAAATATAGCTGGGGGGAAGGGTAATATCGTTGGATCGATAACAAAAGACGGAGATTACCTCATAGCACATACTCGAGACGAAGGTATGATTTTACTTGAATGGTCAATTTTTATCAATAAAGTAGCTTGGAGTTAAACTGTTTGAAGAATTCACCTAATTATTATCATGTCTTTTAAAATTACATTTTATTTCTTTTTTATTTATATCCCGAATTTGAGCGAATAGGTTTTATTTCTTTATTATGAATTTGTGTTCAAAAGCTAATACTTTATTTAGACAAAATATAAATTTTATTAAAAATTTCAATATTTTAATAGTAAAAAAAAAATAAGATAATTAATTAAAAATTAAAAAGGGATAAATATCATGTTCCAGCAAGCAGGACGAGGGTACGACATGGCTATAACTCAGTTTTCTCCAGAGGGGAGATTGTTTCAGGTTGAGTACGCTATAGAAGCCGTGAGAAGAGGAACAACAGCTATTGTCTGTAGGAATAGCCATTCCGTTGTTTTTGCCGTCGAAAAAAAGAGTTCTGAACTTCAAGAAATTATTGGCTCGGAAAAAATATTTAAAGTTGACAACCATATTGGTGCAGCTATCGCTGGGCTTACTGCTGATGCTAGAGTACTTATTGATCGAGCAAGAATTCAGGCACAAGTTAATATTTTAAATTACGACGAGAAAATTTCGGTTAAAGATAGTACACTTAATATTTGCGAATATCTCCAACTTTTCACGCAGAATGCAGGTGTGAGACCTTTTGGAGTGAGTTTCCTCATAGCTGGAGTTGATCCAAATGGAGAGGCTTCGTTGTATTTGACAGACCCCTCAGGCGCTATGTGGGGTTATAAAGCTTTTGCGATAGGTTCAAGTGCAACTGAGGCGCGGGTTTACCTTGAAGAAAATTATAAAGATGATATCAGTGATGATGAATTAAAATTATTACCTTTAAGAACTTTAAAAGAATTAATGGGTGATAAATTGAAAAAAGAAACTTGTGATGTAGCTTTCATTATGAAAGACGATATTAAATTTAAATTATTGAGTAATGAAGAAAAGGAAGATTTATTAAGTAAATTATAATCTTCTATAAAATATTTAAGGTTCAAGGTTAACCCTCATTTATATTTATCAATTAATATTAGGCAAAAAATAGTAAAAAAGCGAGAGCATTCAAAAAGGTAGTCAGTGAAAAATTTAAATGATAGGCAGAGCAAGAATAGATTTAGGTGGTTTCATTGTTGGGCGCATAGTAAAAGAGGGGCGCACCTTTGAGATGTTATTAGCTCCGGACAAAGCATGGGAAGCCAAAAAAATCATTCGAGAAGAAATAAACAAACGTCTTATGGAAGGAAGCGAAAAATCTCGCGTTTCTGCTGAAGAACTCTTAAAAAATCCTAAAATTTCAATTGAGTTGATTTTTGAAAGTTTTACCGTGTTTGAAGATTTGAGAAGGGGAAAAAAAGCGACTGACGGCGATATGGAAGCTGTATTTAATACTACAGAAGGAAGAATTATCGCGAGTAACATTTTATTAGAAGGAGAAATACACTGGACTCGAACCCAACGAGATGATGAAAGAGATAAAAAATTAAAGCAGATAATTACTATTATCACTAAAAACGCGATAAATCCTCAAAATAAAAAACCACATCCTTATCAAAGAATTGAAAAGGCTATAGAGGAAGCAAAAATTAAAGTTGATTTAATGAGAAGCGCGGAAGAACAAGTTGACGATGTACTTAAACAGATACGAGCAATCATACCTATTCGAATGGAGCAAGTGGAAATTGCGATAAAAATACCTTCGACCTTTACTGCAAAGGGCTATAATGTTGTTGCGCAATTAGCACAAATTAAAAAGGAAGAGTGGCAATCGGATGGATCTTGGGTTTCAGTTGTTAGTTTGCCTGCAGGATTGCAAATGGAATTGATTGATAAATTGAATAAATTAACTCACGGACGAGTTCAAACTAAATTAATAAAATCCTAACTAAATAATTTTTAACTAATTTTCGTTAATGGTTTTTTACGATAATTAATCAAATGTATAAATTATAAATAGAGAGTGATTAAAAATAAATGGAAAATGAAGAAGATGAATCAATAGAAGAAACTATTACAGATAATGATGACGCTGAAGAAATAGCTGAGTTCGATGGTGAAGAGATTTCTCGGGAGGTTGTCGTGCCAGGAGAGGTATTGACAGAAGATACAAAAAATTTCTTACCCGGAAGAGGTACTATTTTAAATAAAGATAGAACAAAAATAATATCTTTAAATATTGGTTTGAAGCAGATTAATAAAAATTACATTAACGTTATCCCTCTTAAAGGGTCTTATACGCCTCGAGCAGGAGATAAGGTTATTGCTTTAGTTATAGATAAAAACCCCGTCAAATATAGATTAGACATTAACGCTAAAGATCAAGGGATTTTAAAACCAAAAAATACAGTAAAAAGGAATAAAATGAGGGGATTTAGAGGGGGAGGTTCAGATCATGAAGCTCCTTCAACTGAAAAGTATCAAATTGGAGATATATTAATTGTAAAAGTACTTTCTGCTGATCGTCTAAATCAACCTGAATTAACAACCGTTGGTCAATATTTAGGCAAAAGAAGAGATGGCATAGTTATCTCAATTAATCCTCCAAAAATTCCGCGAGTTATTGGACGTAGTGGTTCTATGATTAAAATGTTAAAAAATTTGACTAAGAGTAATATATTTGTAACGCAAAATGGGCGTATTTGGTTAAAAGGTGAAAATATTGCTTATGAAAGGTTATTAATTGACGCAATAAAGAAAATTGAAAGAGAAGCCCATACGGTTGGGTTAACAGACCGAATTTCAGAATATATTAATAATGAAAAAAAGATAAGAGGTATAAATTAAATGCCACTAATTATTAAAGATGAATATCCAGAAAAGTTATTTCGTGAAGATGGGAAGAGACTTGATGGTCGAGACAAACATGAATTAAGACCTATAAAAATGGAAGTAGGATTACTAAAAAATGCAGATGGTTCAGCATATTTAGAATGGGGCAATAATAAAATTTTTGCCGCGGTTTACGGACCTAGAGATGTTCATCCTCATTATTTAGCGAAACCAGATAGAGGAATTCTGAGAGTTTTTTATAGAATGGCAACATTTTCGGTGTTTGATAGAAAACGTCCAGCTCCTGGACGCCGAGAAAAAGAAATTTCAATGGTATTAGCAGATTGCTTAGAACCTTTGCTTTTTCTTGAACTTTATCCTGGTAATTCGTTTGAGGTTTTTATTAACGTGATGGATGCTGATGGCGGAACTCGGTGTGCATGTGCCACGGCTGCTGCCTTAGCACTAGCTGATGCTGGAGTTCCAATGAGGAGTCTAGTAACAGCTGTTGCCGTTGGAAAAATCGATGGAGAATTAGTAACAGACTTATCAGGAATTGAAGATAAAACGGGTGAGGCAGATTTACCATGTGCGATAACATGGTTTAATGAGGAATTATCATTACTCCAATTCGATGGCAGTATAGATTTAAAAGAGTTTGACGAGAGTATAACTCTTGCTAAAAATGCTCTAATAAAGATCCATGAAATGCAGCTAAACACGCTAAAAAATAAATATATTGCAATTCAAGAAGAATATTCCGGAGGAAAGAATAAAAAATGATGAATACAAAACGCGTAATCTCGACAATTGAAAAAAATTACATTCTCAATAATTTGAGGAAAGAAGAAAGAATTGACGGTAGAGGACTTTGGGAATATCGTGATTGGACTATAAAATCAGATGTTATTGCTTCAGCAGAAGGATCTGCTGACGTAACATTAGGAGATACAAGAATAATTACAGGGTTAAAATACGATGTAGGAACCCCATTTCCAGACCTTCCTGAAGAAGGCGTTTGTACTTTTATGGCGGAACTGCTACCTTTAGCATCTCCTATATTTGAAAGAGGCCCTCCAAGCGATCAATCAATTGAACTTGCACGTGTTGTTGATAGAGGGATTCGACATGCAGACTGCGTCCAAACAAAAAAATTATGCATAAAAGCAAACAAAGCTGTGTATATTTTATTTGTAGATCTATATGTTATTAATTATTCGGGGAATTTAATTGATGCAGGTGGTATAAGTTCGTTAACTACATTAATCTCAAGTCACATTCCAGAAGGAAAATGGGTGGACGATCAACTTGAATGGACGGGTAAATATTTAACCGGAGAAACTATTGTAAATGAACTACCAATTGTTACAACATATGGAAAAATCGGCGATGTCATCTTTTTAGACCCTACTTTACCAGAAGAACTAGTGAGTGATGGAAGAATCTCCATTTCTGTTACAGAAGATAAAATAGTATCTATTCAGAAAAGTGGTCTTGCTACTTTTTCATTAGAAGAAATAAATATGTTGTCCAAGAAATCTATGGAGATTGGTAAAAAGCTTAGGAAGGAATTAAATCTTTGGCAATATAAAGTTAAATATTAAAACTTTTATTTTATTGTATTTTTTTAAAATTTTATTTTTTATTTGTTTTACACATTTTTTTAAGATTATTCTATAAATCAAAATTATTGTTTTCTAACTTTTCTTAGAGTTTCAAACGTGCCATATCCTCCCGAAATTCCATCAAGTTGAAAAGATCCAAATGCTTGTACCAAGATTGATTGATTACCTTCTTCGTCTTGAAAATTGACGGGGATAATTGAGCCTATATTTGCTTTGAGTATATGTCGATCGCCGAGATTATCGATCAGTTCTAATTCTGAACTTATAGGTAAAATTCCATCTTGTTGAAATTTTTGATCTATTATTCGTAGCGTCTTTAAAGGAATATTTTTTCCATCTTTAAATAAAAAACCACCTGTAGATAATCTGCCATCATCAGTAATAATCGCAGCAGGATTAATTGCTAAATTTTCGTTAAACCAAACTACGTAATAAAACCAATCTCCAATACCAGTCCAGTCCCTTACCCCATAAGTGTGATCTCGTTGTCCTAAAACCCGTTCAATGTTAAAAATTTCATCGCCTACTATTAATTCCCCAGAAACAAGTCCGATTTGTTCCCAATGTTTATCTCCTGATTTCTTACCGATCTCTAGTGATTCTGGAATCATATATTCGCTATATTCGTATGGCTCGTTGATAGGATTAAATGATAAGTCCATTTTAATAGATTGAACTTTTAAAATGAGTTTTGGGTTTTCACGCACTTTTGGCAAGTCTAACGAGTTCTTTACAAAAATCATATTACCTTTAAATTTATAATTCCAATTTTCATCTGATTGCCAACCATGTACCATTCCTTTTACTTTAAGGGCATCTGAATAATTCTTTTTTTTAATCTGTTGGTGATATCCAGCTACGGAACCATCAGGCAGAAAAAGAAAGAGAAAAGTCATACCCTCCTGTTTATTTGGTTTAAAACCAATTCTCGACATGCCCCCCAATTTGTCCTTTTTACTATAAAAAACAAAATAGTAACTTTCGTTCCATTCAGGATGTTTAGTTGATTTATCTATGTGAGTTATTTTTTCCATTTTTATTTTAAACCTTTGTTAATCTTTAATTGTAATAATTCCATTATAGCCATTAATATTTACAATTTGACCGTTTTTAAAGAGTTTACAGGCGTTTGGAACGTTAGTAACTGCAGGTATACCATATTCTCGAGAAACTACCACCCCATGGCTAAGTATCCCTCCCGTTTCAGTGATAAGACCTCCTATTTTTGAAAATACAGGAGTCCATCCTGGATCTGTTCGAGGTACTACAAGGATCTCGTTTGCTTTAACTGTAGAGATTTCATTAATAGTTCGAATTATGTGAATTTTCCCAGTAATTATTCCATGGCTTGATGGTATCCCTTGGAAAATAGAACTATCTTTTGAGTACTTTAAAACATCGTTAAATTCGTGGGAATCTAAAAGAAATTTTGGAGGAACCTCATGCTCAAATTTTAGAAAATCTCTTTTTCTATTACTGATTTCAATCTGCAATTTGGATATTTCGCTTTCACTAAATCTGTGATGTAATAAATCTTCAATCTCTCTTTTTTTTAGAAAAAATATATCATTTGACTCCTTTAGAATTCCTTCGTTAGTTAATAATTTCCCAATTTCTAAAAAAACCCTTCGATTTCTTGTAATCCAGCGATCCAAGATAAATCTCTGATTTTCTCTAAAGATTATGTATAATCGGCTTAGTTTTAAAATAACACATAAGATTTTCCATTTTATAAAACCAAATCGCTGTGATCTAATTTTATATTCAACAATCTTCTCATTTTTTTCTTGAATTTCACAGCTGGAAAACTTTTTACTAATTTTTTCATGTGTTGTTTCCGTGGTTAATGATTTTAAGATATTAAAAACATGAGTCATTGGTTTTTCGGTCCAACGGGGATAATATGGCTCTCTAGTGAATCCACGATCGCCAAATTTCTTTAAAAAATTATCAAATTCTATTAGAAAATTGTGGATTTGTGAATTGTTTTCATGTTTTAGCAATTCATAAATGTTTTCAGATTTATTATCGAGCATTATTGACTTTAAGTTAGAGTTATCTTGAATTAAGGCCGCTAATGAATGGATTCCCTCATTTGTTTCAGTTGTCTTATGTTTTAAGCCTGATATTAAAACGGGATAATATAGTAGTGATTCATTTTTCCCTAGAAAACGAGTTAGAAGATATTGTGTCATTAAATTCATTCCAATATTGTGAACGGGGATCCCATATCTTACTAGACTGAAATGAGGAACCATTGCACGATTGAGATCTTCTGCAAGTGAAAATAAAGCTAGTCCATCGCTTGTGTCTTCGATTTTTTTGATTTTTAAATCAAAATTTTCACAAAATGGATTAAATATCATACTAGTCCACTCATCGTATTTTACCGCAGTTTTAGTAATAGCACCATCAGGATCATAAAACATTATTCGAATTTCTGCAATTACACGATTCTTAATATGGAAAGGAAGGTTTTTAATTGTTTCCTTACCGTAGTATCCATAACCTTCTGGAAAGTAATTTAAAAGATCTTCATTTCGCAACATTTTAGGAATTTCATTTTCTACTTTAAGTTTAAGAACTTCTAAATTGAAATACACATGACCATTATAAAGCTTTAAAAGCTGATTATCTATATTTTCATAGCCCAAAATATTATTTGCCTCGATATTAACAATTTTGGTTAAATTCTCGCCTAGTAAATCGAAAAAGAGAGGAGTAACAGGATCATTCCAATAATCATCGCTATAGCCTCGACTCCACATTTTTTTTTCTCTGTTTTTTTGGAGACTCATTGAGGTTATAGGACGCGATTGAAGAAGATAGACACGATCCTCTTGATTTATGGCCCATTCGATATCTTGAGGCTTTCCTCCAAAGATATTCTCAATTTTGCTCCCAATTCTAGCAAGTTTAATAATAATCTTGTCTGAGAGAGAAGATTCCGTGCTTTTTTGATCGGAGAGGAGTTTTTGCTCGATACCACTATCGCCATTAGTTTCTTTTGAAAAAATAGCAAATTCTTTTTTTCCTATTCGTTTTTCAATGACTCTAAATATTTTTTTTCCTTTTTTAAGTATTTTTTTAATAATGTATTGATCTGGATTAATCTGGCCAGACATTAAGGATTCTCCCAATCCAAAATTGGATTCAATAAGAATTTCTGAAATATCCGATGTAATTGGATTAGCTGTAAATAAAACTCCTGCAGATTTTGGTGAAATCATTTTTTGAACAATGGTTGCAATTTTAACGCTGTTATGAGGTATCACATTCTTTATCCTATAAGATATTGCTCTACCTGTCCAAAGAGAGGCATAGCATTGTTTAATATGTTGAAGAATCTGCTTGAGTCCCTTAAGATTTAAATAGGATTCGTATTGACCCGCAAATGAAGCTGAAGGCAAATCTTCTGCCGTAGCCGACGATCTTACGGCAACATAATAAGATTCGTAATGAGGATATTTAGTAGAGATTTCATTAGTGAGTTCAGTAGGAAGTGGACTACCCTCAATAGCGTTTTTAATTGATTTCGCCGCTGCTTCAATAGAGTCATAATCATCATCTTTAATTTTATTTAGTGAATCTTGGATAATATTATCAAGCTTATTTCGCATTAGAAATAAAGTGTAAGCCGAAGTTTTTATTACATATCCTTCTGGAACAAAAAAATCATTTGCCATTAGAAAGCTGAGATTAGCAGCTTTACTGCCGATCATTTTAACATCATCAGTTGATATATCAGTAAAATTTACTGTAAAAGGACCTTCTACAACCAAATAAATCACCCATGAAATTTTCTATATGATTCTAATTTTTAATTTAAAAACTTTAATACATCTTTGTTTAAAGTTGTTTATAAAAGTTAATTTGACTTAAACTAGAAAATAACGAATTTAGGGAATATTGATTTTTCTTAATTGGAAAAATTTAAAGTTTATAGTAGTTTTTATTTAAACACAATATATTAAAAGAAATTAGTGATATTAATGGGTAAAACGAAAAAAACCGGTCTTTCCGCCACTTTTGGGGCTCGCTATGGCTCTAACGTTCGTAAGAAATGGAGACTAATCATGGAAAAACAAAAAGGTGGAAATTTAAAATGTCCTCGATGCGAAACAAGAGGATCAATCAATAGAATTTCGACCGGTATATGGCATTGTAAAAAATGTAATGCTAAATTTACAGGGGGGGCATATAACACACAAACGCCTCGAGGCGCAGAGTCCTTTAGAATAGCGAAGCGAAAACAAAGAGAATCAGAAGTAATTGAAGAATAATGAATAAAAACAATTTTTATACTATAAAATCTACTTTAGAGTTTAAATTTAAAACTTCTAAACTGTGCGATATTTCTTATAACTCATTTTTACCTGAATTTAATATAGTAAAATCGAAAAGATCTACAATAGAGATGAAAAAAGAGGAATATTCGTTAATATTTCACATCGATAGCAACGATATCACTGCTTTCAGGGCAAGTATTAATGAGATAATCAGTTTCGGAAAAGTTATTGATAATACGGTAAAAATTGTTGAAAATTCGTAAATTTCATATTAGAAATTTCATTTATTAAAATATAAAAAAGATTATGTGATTAACATTGACAATAAATTTTGAATCATTAGATGAAGAAACAAAGAAGAGATTTCAAACTCTAACTCAATTTGGTCAAACTTTAGAGATCCTTACACAACAGAAGTTACAAATTGATAGTAATATTAGAGAAACAGAACTAGCGATAGAAAGTCTAACTGAAGCTACTCCAGATACTCCTGTTTACAAGAGTATTGGTGGCGTGATGGTAAAAAGCACTCGAGACAAACTACTTGACGAGAAAAATTCTAATAAAGAAACTCTAACCATGCAATCTAAAACGCTTACTCAAAAAATCGAAAGAACTAAGAGTACTTTTGATAACATGCAGAAATCTCTTCAAGAAGATTTACAAAATCAATAGTTTATTTAATATTTTTATGCTTAATTCTAAAAAAGATGATTTTTTAAATTATTTAAAGGGAAAAAATCTCTTAATTGCCACTCACGATTCAGCTGATCTTGATGGTTTTGTGTCTGCTTTAGTTTTAAAATTCTTTTTTGAAAATTTTTTTACAAATCAAAATATATTTTTAACGTTCTCAAAATTATCTAAGTATACTAAAAATTTCGTGGTAAAATTTCTCCAAAAATTTCCAGATTTTAATTTCCCTTCAAAAAACGACGAAAACTTCTCGAATATTGACATTATAGTAATTGTCGACTCAAATAATTTAGAACAAATAAAATTGCCAAGCATGTTAAATTTAGATGCCCCCTTTATTTTTGTAGATCATCATTTAGATCTAAAAAAGAATTATGGAAGAAATATAACATCATTAAATTTAATATTTGAAAATTATTCCTCGACGGCAGAGATAATATTAGAGTTAATTGATAACTATAATTTCGATCTTCCAATCCCATACAAACATCTTTTAATATCGGCAATATTAACAGATTCAGGGTTTCTTAAATATGGAAATACCGAGACTATCAAGCATTTATTAAATATTTTACAAGATGAAATAGAATTTCAAGATGTTCTACTTTTATTAGAGAACGAAACTGATATCTCTAAAAAAATTGCTGGTATTAAAGGGTTGCAAAGAGCTAAACTAATTCGAATTGATAATTGGTTAATTGGTATTTCGCACGTTAGTAGTTTTAGCGCTTCTGTTGCTTCAACTTTAATAAAAGTTGGATTTGATGTTGGAATTGTTTATACAAAAGAAAAATCTAAGTATAGAATCAGCGCTCGAGCAAAAAAAAATGTATGTTTAAAAACGGGATTGCATCTTGGGAAAATTGTAAATGGAATAAACAATGCAGATGGTGGCGGGCATGATGGTGCTGCGACTTTAAATGGCGAGAATGACTTAGAGGGTAATCTTAACGAAATAATAGATAATATAAAGCGAACTTTAATTAATTATCGACCGTTATAAATCAAAACGATATGTAGGTCTCCTTATATAATGAGCCTAATTAAATTTAGCAATTTTCATTTTCGATACAAAGGAAACGAAGAATATGCTTTAAAAAATATCAATTTAAAAATTGAATCTGATAAATTTATTCTGTTAGCTGGAGAGACTGGATCTGGAAAAACTTCGCTAATCAGATGCTTGAATGGGTTAATCCCTCAATTTTACGCGGGTTATTATAAAGGATCTGTGGAAATCTCAGGAAAAAATACTACTGAAACATCTATATCAAATTTATCTAAAGATATTGGAATTGTATTTCAAAATCCTGAAAACCAATTAATTGCAATGAATGTCGAACACGAAATTGCTTTTGGCTTGGAAAACCTTGGATTTTCGAGGGATGTTATTAAAGAAAGAATTGAAAAAGTTGTAGAAATAACTGAAATTGAAAACATATTGGATAAAGCACCTTTTGAGATCAGTGGCGGCGAGCAACAACGAGTTGCTATAGCTTCAATTTTAGTGTTAGAGCCAAAAATTATCGTTCTAGACGAGCCTACCGCAAATTTAGACCCTTTTTTTGCGCAAAAAATAATTACTTTATTGAAAAAAATCCAAATTGAAAAGAAAATTACCGTTATAATTAGCGAACATCGAATGGATTTAATTGTCCCAATTGTGGATGATATAATCTTGATGAAAGACGGTGAAGTTATCGCTTACGACGATAAAGATAAAATAATTAGTGATGACATTTTTGAGAATTTAAATATCAATAAACCAAAAATATATTCAATATTTAATAAATTGAAAAAAAGAAATTTATTTGGACAAAATATTCCAATATCGATTCAAGATGCCATAAAGTCGTTAAAAACTATTAATTAAATTTGAAAGACTATGAAGGAAAATAACTCGTTACCTTTAGTAATGATGCATGATGTTGAATATATTTATTCAAATGGGACAGTAGCATTAAAAAGAGTCTCTCTCAATATCAATAAAGGCGAGTTTGTAGCAATAATGGGACAAAACGGAGCAGGAAAAACGACTTTAATTCGAACTATTAACGGTTTAATCCGCCCTACTAAGGGAGAGATTTTTTTAGAGGGTGAAAATATTGACTCTAAAACTATTGCTACTTTATCTAAAAAAGTAGGAATTATTTTTCAAAATCCTACACATCAACTATTTTCTAACACAGTTGAGGATGAAATTAAATTTTCGTTGAAAAATCTTAATTTGGACAGAGAAGAAATTCAGATAAAAGTTGATAAAGTATTAAAAGAATTTAATCTAGAAAAGTATCGAAAACGATCGCCATTAAGCCTATCTGGTGGAGAATCAAAAAAAATAGCTGTTGCTTCAATTATATGCCGAGATCCAGAAATTTTAGTTTTTGACGAGCCAACATTGGGTCAGGATGCAAAAGAAATTAGATTTTTTGTTAAATTAATACATAATGAAATAAAAAAGGGGAAAACAATAATTATGGTAACTCATAGTGTAGAATTTACTATAGAGCACTCCCCAAGGACTATCTTAATGAGCGGAGGAAGAATTATTGCTGATGGTCCAACAAAAAATGTTCTTACTAATGAATTTTTAGTAGAAAACTCATCGTTAGTTTTGCCACAAATTTATCGACTTAGAATTGAACTTCAAAAAATTGGAATTGATGTCCCTAAAGAAGTTGTAAAGGAACAAGAAATGATAGATTTTCTTAACATTTATTTGGAAAATAAAACAACATCTATACCAGAGGGTCGTCTAAATTGAGTTTAGAATTTCTCAGTGCATTCAAATTTTTGAAAAAAGAAACTTTTTTACATAATCTAGATCCAAGAGCTAAATTATTGTTAGCGATAACATATACTATTAACGCCTTGTTGTTCCAAGAAATTGTCCCTTTAATATTAATTTTAATAACTTTACTACCCATAATACTTATAGGACGCTTATTTAAACAATGGTTAAAAAGTATCAAAGGAATGTCCTTTCTCTATATTTTTATTATTGTTTTGAACACCCTATTTATCAAGGACAGGGGGTTATCATTTGCAATAGCCATGATTTTAAGAATCTCCATAATGATTTCAGCATTTTCATTGTTTTTCTTAACTGTTGACCCAAATGATTTGACTCTTTCTTTGATTGCTATGAAGATTTCCTATGAATATGCATTTTCCTTTTCATTAGCTTTTAGATTCGTGCCGACGATTGCAATAGAGGCTCAAAATATTATGGACGCTCAACAAAGTCGAGGTTATGAAATGCAAAAAAAAGGCATTATTAATCAGATAAAAAATCTATTTCCTCTCTTAGTCCCTCTAATAATAAGCTCTATAAAAAGAGCTTTTAACGTCGCAGAGGCTCTGGAATCAAGGGCTTTTGGAAGTAAAAAGGAGCGTACTTTTTATTTTACTATTAAATATTCAACCAAAGATTGGATATTTACGATATATTTGATTTTGTTGTCGATTACTCTAATTTTTATCAAGATCCACTTTATTTCAATGCCTTTATGGTTTAGATGGGGTTTACCTGTATGATCATAAATTCTTTTAAAGGTTTAACCGAAAATCTTAAGTATTGCGTAGGAATTAATCAAATTGAGGTTTCCCCAGAAGAAGTATCTTTAGAAAAGCTATTAAAATTAATTGAAGTTATACAAAAAAACCGTAAAGACACTGTATTACAATTTTTCAACGAAAAGTACGTTCTAAATAAAGAACATATATTTCACGCTTGTTATTTCGTTCAAAACGCTTTTTTTTATAAAACTAATATTTCAAATAAAAAAAATATTGAATTTTTTTTATATTTGGCTGCTAAAAGGCAAATTAAGTTAGGACTCGATGATTTTGGGATAGATAACTATAATATAAATAATCGTAGAATTAGTTTTTGTATAATCTCCTCGAAAAATAACATTAAGCAAATTAATTTGGAAGTAAATAAGTATTTAAGTTCTAAAGATATGAGTTTAAATTTAGAAGAGACATCTATAGAAAAATACAAAATCGTTAAAAATTATTTTAATTTTTCTAATAAACAAATTTTAACCGTGTTAAAGTCCTATGGAATTAAAACAAATTACATCGAACCGAACGAGAAAAATATCGTTAATCTGTTTAAAGCTTTAAACGATTTAGTATGTGAAGAAATGGCTTTGTTAAGTTTAGAGAAAAGCAGATCTGATTAGAACTTATTAAACTTATTACTTATTCTAATTAAATCGTCTGGGTTTAAAAAAGAAATTCCAGTAACATTTCCTAGGATTTCTATCCTTATAATTTTGTCTGGATTATCCAAATTAACTTTATTAATAATAATTTTAGCAATCGATTCAATAACAAGGTCTCTTTCTACTAGCTCATTTTTTCTACGCATTAAATCAATCTTAAACGACTGATCTTCATTAATATAAATGCGATAATATTTATCTACTAATTCTTTGATAACTTTTATATTAGTTTCACAAACATAATCAATTGGGACAATTTTTAAAATGAACTGAAAAAAATTAGAATCGTTTTCTATTATCTTTTTAATTTTATGTATAACTTCTTTGCTATCAATATTAGTTAGTGCCGTTATCAATCCAGGATACTTTAGCCCTGAAATAATGGGGTATTTATCGCCACACATTAACAGAGTAAACCAAAGCTCTGCTTTTGCGTTTGTCTCGTTATATCTTGAGGTTGAGATCAATAAATTAAAGTTGTTCAAATTATTCGCCCCACATTTAATCTTCCTTTAAAATGCTTTCGATATCTTCTTCTTTTATCAATCCAATTCGCAATAATTTCAACTTTTCTGAGCTACAATCAACGATTGTTGTAGGAACTTTCTCCCGAGATTTTCCTCCATCAATTATTAAGTCAATAGGAGTTAAAAATTTTTTCGCAACTTCGCTTCCACTAATCGATGCAGTCTCTCCAGAATAGTTTGCTGAAGTTCCAATTATCCCACCAAAGTGTCCTTTTAATTTCAGCTTTTTTAAGATATGTAAAACGATCTCGTTTTCAGGAACACGGATACCAATAGTATTCTGAAAAGCAGTAACTTCTGGAGGGATTATATTTGGTTCCTTTTTTTTTAAAATTAAGGTTAGTTGACCAGGCCAAAAATGATTTGCTAGCTTTCTACCTAAAACATTAAATTCAGCAATTTTAGAAGCTTCCTCAGCATCAGCTACTAACAATAATAATCCTTTAGATCGTTCTCGAAATTTTATTTCGTAAATTTTTTCTACCACATCGAGATTTAGTGGATCTCCTCCAAGCCCATAGACAGAATTGGTAGGAAAAGCAATAACTTTTCCTTCTATTATGTTTTCCACTACAATATTTAGAAAATATTCAATTTCTTCTATTTTTTTTCCCGCTAATTTAATTAAAAAACCCATAATACTCGGTAAAAATGTAAATTAATAATTAAAAATGAAGATAGTAATAATTTAAAGATTATTTTTGGTAATTTTCTTGACAACTTAACTCAGTTGTAATTTGCTCCCAATTGCGATCTAGGCGTTCTTGTAGTTCAATTAGATCCTTTTCTGAAAGTTTTGAGAACCTTTTTTGTTTCGAAAGATATTCGATCAAAGGCGTCCTCTTAGAAGGGTCTAATAATGATTGGCTCTTTTTTGAAAGTTTCATTATACCATTTTCAATCTCAAATAATATCCAAGAACCCGTTTTAACGGCCAAGCGCGCTAGATCAATTGTGTTTTCAGATTGATACCCCCATCCAGGTGGACATGGTGCTAGAATGTGAATGTATTTACATCCCTTAATTGATTTAGCTTTCTTAAACTTGTCGTAAAGATCGAGCGGTTCGCTAACACTGCATGTGGCAACATATGGAATCTCGTGAGCTGCCATTATAGCCGGAAGATTTTTCTTGTACCTTTCTTTTCCCAGCGTTGTTGTCGTTGTAACAGCCCCGTGAGGCGTGCTTGACGACCTCTGGATACCCGTATTCATGTAGGCCTCGTTATCGTAACAACAATATATAAAATCAGAATTCCTTTCAGCAGCTCCACTTAGACCTTGAATACCGATGTCTGTCGTACCTCCATCTCCAGCAAAAACTAGGGTTGTCATTTCCCCCCATACTTTACCTGGAAATCGATAATTCTTTGCTTTGAAGGCGGCAGACATTCCAGTTGCTGCCGCTGCTGCCGCTGCAAATGCCATGTTCGTAAAGGGAAAATTTGGTGCAGCTTTAGGCCATAATCCTACTACTACATTTAGACAACTAGCTGGTGATACCAGCGCTGTATTATGTCCTAATGCTTTCATTGCCCAGCGTATGGCAATTTCGAGACCACAGCCAGCACAACAAGAATTACCTGGAAGAAAAAATTCTTCTTGACAAGTTTCTAATGCTTCTTTTAATTTTACCATTACCTATTTCACCTCCAATAATCCATCCCAAAAAGTGCCATAAAGCATATCTTTTGGGAGCTCTCCGGTTTCGTTTAGTTTAATTAATATTTTTAATTGATTTTTTTGTTGATCCAAAGTAACTTCTCTTCCGCCTAAACCGTTTATCATTGGCAATATTCTAGCGGTACCTTTAACATCGTGTAAAGCTGTCTTTACCTCGCAACTAACAGGTCCTCCCGTTGGGCTTCCAAACGCCGTTGCTCTATCAACAACTCCAAGAAGTGGCACTTTTTTAGCAATTTCAATAATATCTTCAACCGGAAAAGGTCTAAAATGTCTTAATTTAACCATACCAACTTTATATCCTTCTTCTCTCAAATCATCTACTGCTTGTTCCATTTGTAGAGCTAAGTCCCCATAAATTACCATTCCTACCTCTGCCCCGTCCATTTTATATTCTTGAATTAAACCGTTTCCATAATTTCTACCAAAAATCTTTTCAAAATCTTTTGCGACACTCTTGATTTTCTCTTTAGCTCTAACCATGGCATCGTGGATCTTCATTCTGAATTCGTAATAGAATCCCGATGGCATGATAAGATTTCCAAACATAATAGGTCTCTCCGGATCGATCCACATATGAGGCCATCCCTTTTCATCTGGTAAAGGTGGTAAAAACGAATCAACTAGATCTTGATCTTCAATTATTACAGGTTTGGATGTGTGAGATAATATAAATCCTCCATAAGCGACGAACTTAGGCAATAAAACCTCGTTATCTTCACATAACTTGTAGGACATTAAGATTTCGTCGTAAATTTCTTGGTGAGTCGCACAAAACGCTGTCATCCACCCAGTATCCCTGCAACTGAAGATATCTGTAAAATCAGCCCATATATTCCATGGCGGTGCGGGCCCCCTTGATGCGATAGCGGTGACAATTGGTAATCTGGTCCCACTAGCCCAATGAAGCATCTCAAACATGTAAAAAAGACCTTGTCCTGCCGTTGCTGTAAAAGTTCGAGTTCCAGTCATACTTGCTGCAATAACTGACGCCATTACAGAATGTTCAGATTCTACTTTTATATACTGAGTTCCGGGCATTAATCCATTATCAACAAATTCAGATAATTTTTCTACTACTGTTGTTTGAGGCGTAATCGGATAAGCGCTTATTACTTGAACTCTAGCAGACTTAGCGGCGTAAGCTGCAGAAATGTTTCCTTTAATTACAATCGTTTCTTTATCTTGTACAAAATCATTTGTGGCTTCAACCATCTTGTATATCACTCTCTCTAACCATTTCAATATTTTTAGTAGGACATTCTTTTGCACAGATTCCACAACCTTTACAATACAATAAATCAATTTCAAAATGTCCATCTTCTTTCTTTTCAATAACACCTTCGGGACAATACATCCAACAAAATCCGCATTTAGTACAATTTTCTTGATCTATTACAGGTCTAAAAGTTCTCCAATCTCCAGTCGTTCCCATATTTCCGTCGATAGGTAAGGAAATAGGAATTGGAGATAGTTCTTTCCAATTTTTATATTCTTGAACTTTAGGACGTTCTTCTTTAGATTTATTAATTTTTTTCCATTTTTCAGATTCAGACATGATTATACCTCCCTTACAGACTCATAAGCGTCGTTTGCCACAGTTATATTTATTTCTAACCTATTTTCTCCAAATTCTTTTTTTAGAACTTTTTCCATGATCTTAAGATCGTAATACCCAGTAATTTTACCAAAAGCCCCTAACATTGGAATATTTAGAATTGGTCCACTAGAATGCATGAATCCTCTATTAATGCAAATCCCAGTTGCATCTACTAAATAAATCTTTAGGTTTTTTGGAAATAAACTTAAATCGATCGGTTTAGCGCTATTAATTAAAAGAGTAACTCCTTCTTTAATCGTTTCTTTCACTCTCGGAATCTCTAACAAAGAAGTATCAAAAACCATGATGTAATCGGGATTGACTACGCTTTCGTAAGTTTTTATAGGTTTATTCCTTGAGATTTTAGTGAATGCTTGAATTGGGGCACCCCTTCGTTCAGCACCAATAATTGGGATCGCAATAGCATCTTTAAAGCCTTTTTCAAAAGCTAATTGTGCTAATAATTGACTGGCAGTAATAGCAGTCTGACCACCCCGACCATGGTAAGTTATTTCTACAATTTCATTATCTATCAAATTTTTTTTCACTTATTCGTTATATAAAATTAGAAACATTAAATTTGTGCTATTACGGTTATCTTGTGATTTTCACATATAATTATAGTTGCACTATTAAGGATAAAATTATTTCCAATATATTAAAAATTTCTGGAAAAGATTTATAAGTAAGCTGTTTAATAAACAATAGGCTATTTTATTAAATAATAAACAAGAAAAAAATTCTCGCTTAATTGAATCAAAGAAGTTTTAGAATTTTTACATAAATTACAATAATTTAACTTAGATAGATATTGGAAATTATGTCAAAAAGAGCTGAAAAAAACGAAGTTAATTATTCCTTTAAATGTCCAATTTGTAAAGAAGGAAAAATTGAAATCAGTAAGGTGACATACGATGTACCAGACGGAGATAAAATATTAATTATTAAATTTGAATGTAACGTATGTAATTACTCCAATAATGACATAATCCCTTTAACAACTAATTTTGCTCCAGGTATTATGAAGTTAAAGGTTACGAATGAAGACGACCTAAAATCTAAAATATATCGTTCCCCAATAGGGTCATTAGAAATTCCAGAATTAGAATTAGTCGTTAACCCTGGTCTTAGAGCAGATTTTTATTATACAAATGTAGAGGGTATTTTGTTCCGATTTGAAAACGCAGTTTCAATATATCGTAAAAACCTCGAAAAAGATGACGCCCAAATAGAAGAAATTGATAAAATTTTACAAAACTTGGTAAAGGCATTAAAGGGAGAACTTAAGTTCACACTAGTAATAACTGATACTGGAGGGGGAAGTTACATTATTCCTAACGATAAATCAAAATATTCATTTGAAAAATTTGAACCGGAAGAATTTAATTAAAAATAATAAAGGAAATCATCATTAGTTTAAATAAAAAATTAAATGTAATTTATTTAGCCTTTTTGATTGATTATACTTACCGTGTCAATCAGCTCTTTAAATAAATAAATTCTTGAGTTACTAAGTTATCATTACTTATCAATTTTTCACCTCTAAAACCACGAAAAAGTTAACCTACGGGGGATCAAATTCTGGGTTAGGCACTACAAAAATTTGGAAAAAAAACCACGCGTCCTGCGTTAACTCCACTATAAATAGCGTTCTAACTTGAGTATTTCGTATAATTCTTTAGCTTCTTGGCTCATCTCATCAATATTTTCAAGTGGCTCGCTTTTGCCTGAAATCTTAATCCGAGTCATCCGGATTTCTTTAAGGTGCTTGATTGCTTTATTAATACTTATGGGCACGCCAAGTTGGACGATTTCACGCACCAATAACGACAATAAGACCAACCCTAAATAACAAACGAACACGTGACCGCGGATGCTTGAATCTACACGATGGTACATGGGCCGAATGCTCAAGAATTCAGAGTTCTTCAACCATTTAAAGGCACGCTCAACAAGATATTGCTGACGATATGCCCAAACTACCTCATCTGCGCTAAGGTCTTCTCGGCTCGTCATCAAGAACGATTTACCGAGTGTTAAGGCTGTCTTTTTGAATGCCTCAGGGTTCGTTGATATTTTAAGCTCAAACCGACCGCCCCGTGCCACTTGCAACTTAGCGGGGCCTTTAACCGCAGCGACAATCACCTTCGCAAACGGGTCTCCCCCTATCATCGCTTTAATCTTTTTCTCAACTTCTGCCCGAATCCGCCACTTGTCTCCCTGTCCTTTCCGCTTTTCCCCAGGTGCATATACAAGGCGGGTCTTAAAATACCCCTCGATCTCGGCGATCTTTTTCCGTATCTTCGCTTTGAAATTCTCAAGGTTCCATTTTTCCTCGTTAGGGTTGTAAACCGCTACGAATCGCCTGGTCTTGCCGTATTTATTCAGGTGGAAATCTTTAACGCCTACTTCATTCCCATTCGGTAACATATGTAGCTCGAACTCCTCTGGAGGGATGACTAATAGAGTTTTATGGGTGGATGGACGGTCTGAGCAAATATATTCGCATTTCCAGTTGTCTATAAGGGCAAATCCCTCTGGCGAAAGGTTACCCTTATCAAAGATCAGCGTCACATTGGCGAGTGACACGTTTTGCTCTTTTAAACGCCGTTTCAACCGTGGTAATGCCATCTCCTTGAAGTGGGAAGCATCTTGCACGTTACCGGGATATACCAAGTGAAATAATGGTATCCCCCCATCCAATGCACAGAACAGCGATATGTTAATGATATTGAGCGTGAAACGCCCTTCTTTCGAGTGACCATGATTAGGGAGCGTCTGATTGGGTTTACTGGGGTTAATATATGTGAAAAAATTCGTGGGATCGAACGAGAGCTCGTTTAATTGGACTCCAAATGTGTCTCTGATGGCATGCACAAGTTTATTCTCGATGACCTCTATAACCTCGTCGGAAAGATAATGAAAATGCGTCCAATAGGCTCGAGAATCTAAATTAACCTTAATATTTGAGTGAATCTTCCGTAAAATAGTGGAATCGATCCAATCCTTCAATTGACTCTTGGATGCAGGCTGAACACACCTGTTGAGTGCCGCGAAGAGAATGTGTTCCCCCACGCTGAATCCTTGCTCCCGCTTGTTCGTGGCTTGATTAATGATATCCACCAGTTCCAGCTTTTCAGCAACACGCAGCAAGGCAGCAATGAGTCCAAATTCGATTGTTTCAGTCTTAATGTCGCATTTAGCAATCTTTGCGTGGGTTTTGAACTTTTCTTCGGGACCTAAATATACCTGCCAGGCAGTCTTGACTTTGCCTTTGACCCTGTGGTTATGTCGAAGGTAGAGATAAACTTTTCCATCGATCACTTTTTTTACAAGAAATGCCATATTATAGAATAGGCACTACTGATTTATAAACTCTGCGGTAATTATTGGGGTTACAAGCATCCAATTATAAGGTAATCTAGGCACTACGCGGAGGATTATCTAAAATACCCGACATATTCTTGTTTCGGAAGAAAATGATGTGAATTAATATTAAAATTAAAGTATTAACAGGAAAAAGGTAGAAAAAATTATGTCGATGTAATAAATTCAAGAGATAACGCGAAAAATTGAAAAATAATGATAACTTAGTAACTCAAGAAATTA
>Ga0209121_10000879_pt1 | contig 32222 bp, 23 predicted proteins | sample Cruoilmetagenom3_FD_187292 | JGI IMG/M metagenome (GOLD analysis project Ga0209121, IMG submission 187292) | Oil polluted marine microbial communities from Coal Oil Point, Santa Barbara, California, USA - Sample 3 (SPAdes) (version 2) | ecosystem: Environmental > Aquatic > Marine > Oil seeps ... | reverse complement strand
ATCTAAGGTTACAATCTGCTGAGGCTGGTTTAATTAGAAGCGAGAACGGTTTCATGTTTTTTCATTATGTTAAATTTAATTAAATAAATAAAACTTTTTAGAATAGTTTAGCTTTGAGAATTATACATTCAAAATTATACATTATATATTATTTCTAAAATAAATTTAGTTCGATGAAAATGAAGGAAATAGAACCTAAAGTTTTAAGTAAAGAAGAAATTGAGCGAATTCCATCGGGAATTAATGAGGAAGAACTTATTGAGTTTGATAAACACGCCCTCAATTCTTTTTACGAAGCTTTAACTGCTATAGAAGCAAAAGAACCAGGATCTTCGTGGGTGAAAGTTGTTGATAAAGAAGGTAATGTAAAAGAGATTCTTGATGTTACAGCCATGAATTGGACTTTAAGTCTCGGATTTGCAAACCCAGATGTTAACTATGCGGCTTATCAACAAATGATTAGACTAAATCACGTAAGATATAACGTATTAACTCCTGCCAGAATAAAATTGGTAAACAAAATCGCAGAATTAGCTCCCGGGAAACTTAATGGAGGAAGGGTTTCGTTGAATAATCAAGGTGGGGGATTAGCAAATGAAGCAGCTATCAAATTAGCAATGATGGCGTCAAGAGGGGCTGACCATTTTGGAGTTTTTTGGGGCGGTTATCACGGCTCCACTTTAGTGATGAGTACGGCAACTCAACCAATGCATGGAGTAAACCGTTTCACTAGTTTTGGCCACGAACACTTCACGAGAATGCCTTTTCCCTATTGTTATAGATGCATGTGGAATTATAAAGGAGGATTAAACGGTAAAAAGGATCCTAGCTGTAACTTGGAATGTTTTGATTTAGTAGAAAACTATATACTTGGAATGGCACCAAAAAGATTTGCAGGGATTATGCTCGAACCAATGCAAGCTGCTGGAGGTCAAATACCAGCACCGCCAGAATTTTTAGTAAAATTAAAAGAAGTCTGTGAAGAGGAAAAGGTGAACCTTATATATGACGAATGTCAGACCAGCATGTGGAGAACTGGAAAATATTTCACATTGACCGAGCGATATCAAAAAGAATTGAACTTGGATGTCTCCCCAGACATGATGACTTTTACTAAGGGAATTGGAGGTGGATATCCGTTAGGTGTTTTAGTTTCATCTCCAAAAATCAAAAAAAGATTTGGTCCTTCCGAAGAGCACACTACGTTCAGCTCTGACCCACTTTCATTTGCAACTTCACTGGCAGCAATTAAAGTTATTGAAAAAGGTAGAATTGGTGAAAACTGTGAAAAAATGGGTAATAAGATAACGAAGCGATTATTAGAAATGCAAGAAGAATACGAAGAAATTGGAGATATCAGAGGTCCTGGACTATTTATCGGGATAGAATTAGTTAAAAACAAAGAAATTCGAGAACCTTTCACGGAGCTCTCCGAAGAAATGGTTTTATTAGCACCAAAACATAATTTATACTTAGGAGATAGTATGCCAATTCTAACGGCTACAGGTAAACTTAGAAGACGAAATGTAATCAAAATCAAACCACCTTTAGTTATTACGGAAGAAGATGCCGATTTTATATTAGAAAATTTTGAAATAACTCTAAAAGACGCGCTGAATAAGTTAAAATAATTAAAAATACACTCTTTTTTTTATTGAAGAATGGGATAAACTAGTTATTTAATTTGAATAATAAACATTCTTGAAAACACTAATAAATAGTACATGGCTGCACTAATTTAATTTCATTAAATTCCTTTAGTAACCCGCTTTTTTCTATAAATTTCTAAAACTGTCGGCATAAATAACCTATTAAGTTTTTTATACACCTTTAGATTCGCTTTATCGGGGTTGAATTCTTTTTCAAATCTGACCATTTTTTCAATTGCGTTATTAATACTATTATAATTCTTACAACCATAAAATCCTAAAATAGCAGCACCTAAAGCTGAACTATCCTTAACTTCTGGGATAATAACTTTTTTATTCATAACATCGGCCAAAATCTGAGCCCATAAGTCGCTGTTCATCCCTCCACCATCTACCTTTACCTCTGTGGTTTTAGTGCGAGCTATTGCCTCTATCATTCCTAGGTACATTTGAGCACTTAACGCCGCAGATTCTAGTATTGAACGGATCATATGTCCTCTGGTATGATTCCATGCCAGACCGTGTATAGTTCCCTTTCTAAACATTTGTAATGGGATAAACAATAACCCTTCACTTCCAGCAGTAACTTCTTCCGCTTCTTTACTTAAAGCATCGTAGATGTTAAGATTTTTTTCCTCGCATTCTTTATTTTGCAATCGAGAAAAATTATCCTTAAACCATTTTAATGCAATTCCAGTTCCGGGCATAGCTCCTTCTAACATCCATTTCCCTTTAATAACGTGGGGTATAGGGAATATCGGAATATCTCCTCCGGGAATTTGAGCTGGTTCATCACCAGTTACTAAGTTTGCAAATGTATATGTTCCCATTGTTACTTTAGCTTGATTCTGATCAATTACACCCATTCCTAAAGCTGAGCATTGTTGATCCCCTCCTCCTAATACTACAGGAATTTTACTTTTTAATCCAAGTTCTCCCGCAGCTTCGCTAGATAACTCACCTAGTATTTCTCCGGGTGTACGAATTTCAGGCCATAAATCAACTGGTAAATCAAAGCTATCAGCAAGATTAGAACCCCAATCTAACGTTTTCATATTCATTATTCCATAAATCGCATTTGTAGGTTCCGTGACGAGTAAATCACTTCCACATAACTTCATATAAATATACGTATCTGCAAAGATTATTTTATAAACCTTACTAAATAAATCAGGTTTCTCATTTTTTAACCATAAAATCTTAGGAATCGCCAATCTCAATCCTTCTTCTTCTTGGGGGTCAAATCCCCTTTCATCCATCGTTAATATTGACGGATGCAAAACTTCTCTATTCTTATCAATTATAACAGAAGCGCCTCGAAGGATTCCAGCACATATACCAATAATATCATTTCTATCTACTTTTTTGACAGCTTGATTACAGGTATTCTTGATACTCTTCCACCAAATTTTAGGATCTTGTTCTGAAACACCAACTGGTTGCTTAACAATAGGATATTCGTCATATGCTCTGGTAATTTCCTTCCCATTTACATCAAAAATAATGGTTCTTGACCCTGTAGTCCCAACATCAAACACACACAATAAATCACTCATTTCCATCGCTTAAAATATTTAAATTTCTTTAAGAACAACTAACTCTTAAGGAAGATATTCCTCTAATCATAAATTATGATTTCAAAATTTATAAAGTTTTCATTATTTCAGAGTCTGTTTAAAATTAATTTGATACCTAATGTTAGAAAATAAAATTATAGTTCTAATCAATTCTATCTTTTTTAATTCGAACAGTCGAAAAAACAAGAATGGAAATAATTTATGTAGTTTACACAAATTAGTTATTTTATTTGAACAATAGCAAATGAGCTTAAATTAGTGTAATATCTTGCAATATTTCTTTTATCCATCTCTTTTTTAAGATCGTCGTATTCAAAGGCCAGATCGTCTAGCTTTTTATCGATAGATAATATATTTTTTTTGAGAAATTGTAGTTCTTCTTTCAAATTCTCAATTTTATCTAAACGCTCTTGCTTTTTCATTTTATCGTCTATATTTTTAATGTTTAATAGTTGTCTTTCGGTTGGACTTTGGCTTTTTTTTTTCTCTAACTTTTGCCTTAAAGATTCTTGTCTAAAACTTAATACTCTCCTTTTGTAGCTAAATATTTTCTCTTTCTTAGAGGTCTCGATATCAAATATTTTAGCGTTTAAAGCTTTAATTTCTTTTTTCCATTGAGAAGTCTTCCATTTTACAAGATTTTTAGCTTTTTGAGTAAGCTGCTCCAGAAAACTTAGGTCTAATTGAGCTTTATAAGGAATATCTAGATCGCTAACTAAGTAATCTTGAAAATCTTTAATATCTAGCACGATATCCGCTAAATCTGGAATTTCGTTCCCTTTATCATTTACTATTACGGCAGAATATTGATTTTCTAATATGTAACCTTGAAATTTTACGTTAAATACGAATAAATAAAGGTCTTTTTTAAAAGATAAAAGATTGATTATATGTTCAGGTAAGTTATCCTTCGTTAAATTGAGTATCGTAAATGTTCCCTCTAAATCTCCTGATGCACAAAAATCTAATACCTCGTTAATTAATGGATGTCCTAACGCAAAAAAGTCGATTTCCTCTCTTTCTCTTGCTAGATTCAAATCAAATGTACCTACATACTCCTTTGAGAAACTGTACCGGGGATTTTTAAGTAAAATGTCGTTTACCGTAATTTTTGTTTCTAGACCTATTTTTTCAGAAGCTTTGATACCTTCTTCTTTAAGGACATCTACAAAACCAAACTTGTTACGATTGAGGCTAAAGAAATATTTCGTTAGTAAAAACAATTCGTTGTGACTAAGCCTTACTTCTTTACATGTTGTCCAAGAAGTTATTAAATCGTCGATTCGAAAAGATTTTTTGTCAATCAGTAAATCGTCTAGTTGAATTTCCATTTCTCTCGCCCTTTTTACTTCAAGATCTAATTTCCTGTTGAACTCGTTTAATTTTTTCCTTCTCTTGCCTTTTTCTTCAGTAAAGATAATATTTTTTATATCTTTTTGTATTCTACCGATTATCGGTTCTAACTGCCCAATAGATTCTTCGAATAGGTGAATTCTTTTATCGAGCGCGAACATAATATCTGCTTCTACAGTTCCTTCCATATAAAAATTATAAATGTAAATCTCTTTAGACTTTTGACCTATTCTATCAAGCCTACCAATTCGTTGTTCTAATTTCATAGGATTCCATGGTAAATCGTAATTTATTAAAACACGCGCAAATTGAAAATTTCTACCCTCGCCACCGATTTCCGTAGAAAGTAAAATAGAAAATTTCTTACTTTCTCGGAATCTCTCTACAGATTCATCTTTTTCAATTTTATTTAAGCCTCCGTAAAAAGTTTCCACATAATAATCTTCTTTTTGTTTGTTCAACAAATCTCTTAAATACAACAAGGTGTCTACAAATTGCGTAAAGACTAATATCTTTTCGTTAGAATTTTGAGAATAAATCTTATTTAACAATTCGAGTAGTTTTTCAGATTTAGAGTCGTAAGGTAATGCTTTTAAATTGTCATAAAATTGTCTTATTATTTTCTCTTGGTTAAGCAAACCTAAGGAAGTTTTTTCTGATTCTTTAACCGAGTTGTTATCGTTATTGTAAGTAAAGTCAGAATCGATATATTGATCTTTCAATTCCGATTCATAATATTCTGGATTTTCATCCTTTAATACATCTAATTCAAGAGAGATGCTTTTTAAGCGCTCAATCTGTTCTAACCTTCTATCCAAGCTTTTTAAAAACGCGTATTTGGAGCTTGTAAGTAGTTTTTGCAAAGTCGTTATAATAAATCCAATTCCTATGTTCTCTTTACTTGTTGCGGTATTGTAAATTTTCGCCAAATAGAGTCTAATTTCGTTATATACTTCTAGTTCTTGCTTTGTAGGATTTATAACAATCGTTTTAACAACTCGTTTGTTCAAAAATTCTTCTGAAAATACATTCTTTTTGCGATTCCTAATTAGAAACTTTGATAATGTGTGGTCCTCTTCAATTTTCTTTAATAAATTTAATTTATAATTATCGTTTTTTAACAGTTTTAATATTCCTTCGTTATTTTTGCTACTACTTATGTACTTTAGGTTCTTAAGGAGTTTTATAGTATTTTTTACTTCGAAATTATTTAACTTATCAATTTGGTTAACGTTAGCAACTAGTAAGTTTATAAACGGCATATTTTTTCTGAAATGTTCGAAATCTGAAAAATTATCAAAAGCTTCTCCTTGGATTAGTTCTATAAGCGAATACAATTCAAACGAGTGTAATTGTAAAGGTGTTGCCGATAATAGCAATAGAGATTCAGTAGAAAGGCTTAGACTCCTTGCTAAATCGTAGTTCAAGGTTTTTCTATAATTTCCAGTTGCAGCATTAATTAAATATCTTCGCAAATGATGGGCTTCGTCAAACACAACTATGTCCCATGAAATTTGGGAAAGAAAATTTATATATTTTCTATTTTTCGCAAATTGTAAAGAACATATAATAAGATTATCGTAATAAAATGGGTTTTGAAACAATTCAGCGCTCGTACGATTTCCGATTTTCTTTAATTCTTTGATTTTTTTTCCATCGTATATAGTAAACTCAATGTTAAACTTATTTTGCATTTCAAATTGCCATTGTTTTACTAAAGTAGCAGGAACAATTATTAAAACTCTCTCGGCAAGATTTCTCGCCATCATTTCTTTAATATAAATACCGGCTTCAATAGTTTTTCCGAGTCCAACCTCGTCTGCTAATATAATCCTTGGAAAGTATTCTTCTGACAATCGATGTGCCACATTTATTTGATGTGGCATAAGAGAGAGCCTAGAATTGGTTATACATTTTATTTGATAAGATGTGTAATAAGAATAAAAAAGATTAGCCCAGTACTTTAGTAAGAAGTTCTCTGGAGGGTCAATTCTTTGCTTCGAAATTATTCTTTTTACGGGAGTTTCATACTTTGAAATTATTTCAGATTCGTAAATTTGAGCTAATTTCCCATTTGGAAATACAGTTTCATATGATAGTTTTCCATCTTTTATTACAAAATCTTTGGAATTAATTACTCCAACTCCTTTTTCAGTAATTATTCTCTCGTTAACCTCAAAAACGTAATGTATGAGATCAAGAGGATGAATAACTTTAATTATATTATTTTCAAATACAACTTTATATTTGGTTATAAAATAAGAATCCTCGTCATCTAACGACTTGGAAGCTGGGATGTCTATTTTTTTTACAATTCTACCAATATCTAAATCAGAATTTAATCTGAAGATGACTAAATTACCTAAGTTGAATTTATGCCCTTGACAATATACATTAAAACACTTTGAAAATCGGGATTCTAACGAGTTGTTACAAAATGGGCACTCATATTTAGGAGCCCTAATATTATTAGTCATGTAATTAATTTTCTCTCTATTAATTCAAAGTACAACAGATTAAACTATAAATTTTAGCATTATAAATTTAAAAAAAAGTCTATTTTTTATCTAAATATTTTTCTTGGAGATATTTATCAATTCCATGAGCTGCTCGCTTACCAGCACCCATAGCCGAAATTACAGTAGCGGACCCCGTTACTATATCTCCGCCAGCGAATATCTCATCAATATTGGTTTGAGATTTTTCATCAGTTTCGATGTAGCCCCGTTTGGATATTTTCAATTCCGGTATTGATTTAGTTATGATTGGATTTGCTCTTGTTCCTATGCCTATAATGATCGTGTCTGTATCGATTACGTATTCTGAATTTTCAATTGGAATGGGCCGTCTACGACCAGATTCATCGGGCTCGCCTAATTCCATTTTAATAACTTCCATTTGTGTAAGATCGTCGTTCTCATCTCCAATAAATCTCACTGGATTTGTTAAGAATTGAAAAATAACGCCTTCTTCTAAAGCGTGATGATATTCCTCTCTTCTCGCAGGCATTTCTACTTCGGACCTGCGATAAACAATAGTAACTTTTTCAGCACCTAATCGTAAGGCGGTTCTAGCGGAATCTAAAGCGACATTTCCCCCTCCTATAACAGCTACGATTTTTCCAATTTTAATAGGAGTATCGTAGTCAGGAAACTTAAAAGCTTTCATTAAATTCGATCGAGTGAGGAATTCGTTAGCAGTTAAGACGCCATTTAGGTTTACTCCCGGTACTTTTATAAACATTGGTAGTCCCGCTCCAACTCCAATAAAAAAGGCTTTAAATCCCAGTTCTTTCAAATCATCGATTGTTAAAGTTTTACCGATAATTACGTTATATTTAACTGTAACATTTAACATCTTTAAAGTCTCAATTTCGCTTTTGACTATTTCTTTTGGCAACCTAAACTCTGGAATTCCGTAAGATAATACACCTCCACCAGCATGAAACGCTTCGAATATAGTGACATCGTAGCCATTCATCGCAAGCTCTCCGGCACAAGCTAAGCCCGCCGGTCCAGAACCTATAACTGCAACTTTAATACCTTTAGGAGCTGCGCATTCGGGACATTCTTTAAGATTTTCTTTTCGTTCCCAGTCTGCGATGAATCTTTCCATATACCCTATTGCAATTGGTTCCCCAAGACCATTTAATAAACAATACTTTTCACATTGAGATTCTTGCGGACAAACTCTTCCGCAAATAGCTGGCAATAAATTATATGATTTTATTTCGTATAGAGCCCCAATGTATTTTTCTTGCTTCAATAGTTTTATAAATTGAGGAATTCTTATGTTAACGGGGCACCCAGTAACACAGAGTGGGTCTCCACATTGTAAACATCTTTGTGCTTCTAACTTGACCATATCAACGGTCAATCCCTTAGGAACCTCTTCAAAGTTATTTTTCCTAATATTAGGGTCTTGCTCAATCATCTTTGGACGATGATATTCTTCAAACTTCTTTAATTTAGATTTTGCTATTCTACTAAGAATTTCAAAACTTTTACTATCTTCTTTAATTTCTTTTTTAACGATCATGTGAAGCTCCAAAGCTTTTCGAAAGAATTCAGCTCCTCTTTTAGTCCGTATAAATACCGTTGACCAGCCAGGATCGGAACCAATAGAGCCTACGGAAATATCCGCGTGTATCGATGTCAAATCGTCGCAAAAAAAGCAACCGAACCGACCATACTTTTTAATTTTTTTTATTGGAACATCAAAAGCAGAACCGTTACGATCGTAGATTATAAAACGCCCTTTATTAATATCCATTTTTTTAACATCAGCAGGAGTTAATTTAAACTCATTTTTTAAAAGTTCAACAATTTTTACGTAATCAAACGATTCCATGCAGAGCAATCCGATCTTTAAAGCAATCTTGTCGCAAAACGGTCTATTAAACGGATAAAATGAAATTTTTTTAAGCGCTTTCATGACACAAGGCGTACCGACTACTGCGAATTTATCGTGATCCTTACAAGCTTGAAATATTTTTAAAATAGGAGCATTTGTATATTTTGTACCTGCTGTATGTAAGAGTTCATCTTCGTCATCAATTAAATACGGTAACGGTTTAAGAGGTTCTTCTCCTTCCGTTATAGCTAAAGCGCCGTCGATTAATTTTTGTTGAAACGCCATTTTCAGCAGCGAAGTCACAATTCCTCCATCTTGAGCAACTGTTGCTATTCTTTCATTAGTTGTTTGAGCAGTACAAATTTCCTGATAATAATTGAATTGCTTTAAAAAGTTAATATCATGATCATCGTTTTCTTCATGTGCCTCTAAAACCTTCGGAAAGAACGCTCGTGGACAGCAAGTATAACATAACCCACAATCAATGCACAATTCTTCGTCAAAATCAAATGTTCCTTCAGAATAGTCTATTGCTCCCACTGGACAAATGGAAGCACATAACCCGCAACCACTGCACAGCTTTTTGTCTTTAATTATTGTTACATTAGGAAAAATACCGTTTTGTTTAGAAATTTCTACTACATCTTGGAAAAACCTTGGTTTCTCTCCAATAAAATCTAAATAGCCTAGCTCTTTTAGATACTCAATATTGCATAATAGATTTTTTTCTGATAATTGTAGTTCATTTTTCAATTTGGAAATATCAATAGAGCCATGTTCTTCTATTTTTTCTAGAATTCCTTGTCTGGAACGCTCTACATCGGTTAATTCGCTAATTAAATCGCCAAATTCTGCCTTGTTATATTTGCCTGACTTTAAAATCTTTTCTTTATTTGAAACTAGTATTTTCACCAAAGATCTTTGTTTTTCCATTTTAAAACGCCTCACTACTATGTTTTTTTAAAGCTCTACATTCTTCGTCGTAGCATTCTAAGGATTCCCTCTCTTGATCAACAAATCTATTAGCGCGTTTCAATAGGTTATCAAAATCTACGATATGCCCGTCGACATCGGGGCCGTCAACACACGCAAATTGAACGCCTCCTTCAAGCGTTGAAAAGCGGCAACCACCACACATTCCAGTTCCGTCGATCATAATTGTGTTTAAGGAGACAAATGTTTTTACTTTAGGTAAATCGCCAGACCCATTAGTAGTAAGAGCAGCATACTTCATCATTATTAAAGGTCCAATTGCGATAACAACGCTTATTTTTTCTCTTTTCATTATTTCTGTAAGTGGTACGGTGACAACGCCTTTAATTCCCTCGCTTCCGTCGTCTGTACAAATAATTAATTCGTCGCTAACTGCGCTCATTTTGTCTTTCCAAAACAATAATCCGGTGTTTCTAGCACCTAATATCGAAATAATTTTATTTCCTGCTTCCTTTAGTTCCTTTGCCTGAGGATAGCACGGTGCAATACCAACACCACCTCCAATTATAACTACGGGATATTCGTACTTTTTAATATGAATTTTATTTCCTAAAGGCCCCACTACATCAAGTATCGTATCTCCTACTTCTAAATGCGAGAGTAATTTTGTGCTTTTTCCTACAACCTGAAATACAATAGTTATTGTACCTTTCTCTCGATCGTAATCTGCAATAGTTAATGGAAACCGTTCTCCAGTTTCATTGATTCTTAGTAATATAAAGTTTCCCGCATACGCTTTTCGAGCGATTAATGGAGTAGAAATTAACATTTCAAATACTATACCGCTAGAACCAACTTCCTTTTTCTCTAAAATCTCAAATGGCAATTTATTATCCTCAAATTTTTTAACTTTATAAGTTTATAATCTCTCCTTATAGGATTTAAAATCAATTAGATATTTTTAAATTAATGATTATTAATAAGAAGAAGTTAAAAGTTCAAAATCGATAATACAAAGAAAAAATATATTAGAATATTGATGATAGTACGATTAAACTTTGAGGAAGTCTCCCAACTTAGTATGATCGTTTCTATTTATAATTTACTCAATATTTTAAAAAGTCTAAATCTTCTACAACACATTTAGATAATTAAAATTAAAAGAGATCATAGAAAAAAAGAACTGATTATTAAATTTCATCATTTAACAATTAGAAAAAGCTTGACAAGAAAAATTATGATAATTTTATTTTTAACAATAACAATTATTCTTGTCAAATTAGATAAAAATCTGTTTATCCGAATATTTATATATTTTTGTCAAAAATTGTTCTATAGTAAGAAATTAAATTAATCTTAATTACTTAAATGCGTTAATACAATGGAAGTTTTGGAATTTCATCCTATAAAAAATAAAACGGTTAATATCTATTTAATAAGAAGAGAAGACAGAGATTTATTAAGTTTACATCATAGTAATTTAGAAAAAATCATAGAAGCAGAAAAATTTAAGTTTGCAATTGTTGATTTTAACGATTCCGAGGTTAAAAAATATTATCAAACTCCTTTATCAGAGTTTATAGAGAAATTCCATTTGCCTTATTACGAAGTTGAAATCCCTGAAAGTATTAAATCTTATTTCTATGTTGAGCTTTTAGACTTGGAAGTACAGATAGAGGAATTAGAGCAAGAATATGAAAAACTTCTTTTAAATGATCAAGAAGATACATTTAAAGCTCAGAGTTTAAAATCCTGGATATATTTATTAAAAGATAAAGTGGAATATACAAAAAACTTATTAGAATATACCATAAAACCAAAATGGATTGTAAAAAAAATATTGGATGTTGTAAATAACATCAAAAATGATAATTTATCTATAATCCATTTTGCTCATGAAGATTTAATTTCTGAACTGAAAAAATTATTTGAAGAATATAAGATCAAAGTCATAAAATATGATATTCGAGAAGAAAAATTAAAATCAATCATAAAATTAAAAGAGGAATGAAAATAATGCAAGTTTTAGAATTAAAACGATTAAAAGACAAAAAACTTAAATTAATATTAATTGAGAGTGAATTTCCGATAGATTGGACTTTAGAATTACCAAAAGAAGAAGGAATACTAAGTGATTTATTTTTTGTTTCTAGGGCGTATATGGAATTTATTAAAGATTTAGTGAACAAATACCACCCTAATTTCGTAGTAGAAGATAATGGAATGCGTTCAATTGAAGAACCATCTACTGATGATGAATTTGGAGCGATTTTTCTAAATGAAGGTATCCCATATGAATTTGTGGATATTCCAGATTATGCATTAAATGTAATTGCAGCTCCACTAATGGATAAGAACGTTTTTATAAAAAAAATTACAGAAGAGATTGAGAGTTATAAAAAAATGGGTCGTGTACATTATAACGATCCTAATTTTCAACAGTTAGTAATTTGGAAACAATTATTAAAAGATGATTTCAAAGTACAAGAAGATGAAATAAGATATAAAATCCGTGAATCTTGGATGATGATGAATATCTTAGAATTAGCTAAAAAACAAGAAAAAAACCAATTGACAGCCTTTTTTATTACTGATAAGAATCATTTTGATGGTATCTCATTTTTAGCTAAAGAATTGGATATAGGAGTTGAAATAATTAACCTTAAGAAAATTACAAAATACCCTGATGAAGAAACATCGATTAATGACTTATTGAATAGATCTATACTTGAAATAATGCCTATAAAAGTTATTAAAAAAAAAAAAGAAGAAAGCATTTTATACTTTTTTGATACGGATGAGTATTGTTCTCCTTTTGATACAAATATGGGCTATGATGCGGGATTTAATACAGTAATACCATATTCTAAAATGAAAGCAGACAGAGTCTCAAGGCTAGTTCAAGATGCTATGTTCTCTCGAAAAGTGGGAGCTTCTTCAGTTTATTTTGTTGGTGGGTCTGATGTCATAGAAAGTGAAAAAATTGCGGAGGAAGTCTTGAAAACAATTATTCCTCCATTTGAATCTCCTGTAATTATAGATCCACGTGGTTCTCATACAACAGCTTCAGCAGTAGTTGCAAAAACACTAGAAGTTGCAAGAAAACATGGATTTTCAGATTTATCAGGTAAAAAGATAATTTGTTTAGGAGGAACTGGCCCTGTAGGGCAGATCTCTGCTCTAATTGCTTCAAAACTTAAAGCAAAAGTAGTCATTACTTCAAGAAGGGAACAATTCGTAAAAGAATTAGCAGAGAATTTGACTAAGAAGGCAGGTAGAGGTGCTACTAAGATTATAGGAGAGAGTGCAAATTCAGATGAACAATATCTGAAAATAATGAAAGATGCAGATATAATATGGTCTGTTGGTAAAGCAGGAGTCCAAATAATCTCAAATAAATTAATGACCCAACTCCCTCCAAATAAAATTGTCGTAGATATTAATTTGGTTCCCCCTTATGGAATAGAAGGAATGAAACCAGACTATTACAATACGGAGTTCTATCCGGGTATTTATGCGATAGGTGCTCTTGACATAGGACGATTAAAATACAAAATTGAGAGGGCCATCTTTAAGAAAGCTTTAAAAACAAAAGGTAAAAAAGTCTTTGATTATAATATTGCTTTTGAAATTGCTAATAAGATAGTATTTGGCGAGGAAATAAAAATCTTAGTTTAAAAAGTATTTTTGTTTATAAGATTAACATTTTTCTTTTTTTTTTTAATTTTAATTTAATGTGTTTAGGATTTACTGATAAAATTTTGGGAAAAAAAGGATTATAGACAAGCGAGAATTTATCCTAAATTTTATTAAAAATATCAATTAGTTGAGAAACAAGAGTTTACCAATAAAGCTTGTTAGATCCATGACTTTAATTTTGTTTTTTAATTCTTTTGCTTCGTTCAAATAACAATTAAAGTGGGCTAAACACTTGGGGCAACTAACAATTAGATACTCGGCACCAGTATCGATCGCCTCTTTAATACGTGCGGCTTGAATCTCTCTTGAGTACTCATTACAACTTATATAAGCAGAAACGCCACAACATAAAGCGTCTTTTTTATTGCTCGCCATCTCAATTAATTCAATGAATGGAATCTTATTTAATACTTCGCGGGGTGCATCGTAAACGTTACTCAATCGTCCTAATCTACATGAGTCGTGATATGTAACTCTAATTTTTTCAGAAATTGGGAATTTAATGTCGTCTATTAAATGTTCCTTTAGGATGTACTCTGTTACGTGATAAATCTCAAAGTTAAACTCGTCAGTTCCTTTAAATAATTTTGGATATTCGTATTTCCACGTATGATAACCCTCTGCACAACTAAGTATCAACGTTTTTACCCCCGCGTCGTTGAATAACTTAACGTTGTATCTTGCCAACTTTTCAAATGTATCAGTATCTCCTTGCCATAAATTATCGTGCCCACAACACTTTTCGTTTGAAAGAACTACAGGTACAATTTCTTTTTGGTTTAAAAGACCTATTACTACTCTTGGAATCTTAAGGAAATCCAACGCACTATAATAAGGAACAACGGGTTGTATACCATAATTACATTCTTGTATATTACATTCGCCGCATGAATTTTTGTAAACATCTAATTTTTGATCTGTACTACAACAAATATTGCAATGTAAACACCTACTTGCTTCCTGGATTGCACTTTCTTCCGTGAGAGGTAATTCGACCTCATTAAAGCTTCTTAATCTTTGCTGTATAGGTAATAAGTCTATACTTTCTCTGGGCATTTTACTGGCTTCTTTTTTAGGTATTGGAGCAAGTTTAGAATTTTTTCTAATGATTCTATTTTTTTTTAAATCAATTCCTCTAAGATATCGATCGATAGAAAACGCTGCATTATTTCCATGTCCTATGGCTCTAACAGCTATTCCTTCGCCTGGGATTACATCTCCTCCTGCAAAGATGTGGGGGATTTTGGTTTGCATTGTTAATTCGTCTGTTATAATTTTACCCCATCGATCTACTTCTAATTGGCCATGAGCAGCTTCTAAAAGCGTTAAATCTGTACCTTGTCCAATAGCAAGTAGTAAAAAATCAAGGTTCATTTTAAACTCTGATCCTTCTATAGGGATTGGTCTTCTCCGCCCAGATTTATCTGGTTCGCCAAGTTCCATCCGAATGCATTCTACTTCTTTAAGATTTCCTTCTTTATCTCCAATTGCTTTTATTGGATTTGTTAAAAATTGAAATTCAATTTTTTCTTCTTTTGCCATTTCAATTTCTTCTTCTTGAGCGGGCATCTCCTTTTCAGAACGACGATAAATCACTACGACTTTCTTAGCGCCTAATCTTAAAGCAGTTCTTGCAGAATCCATAGCGACATTTCCTCCACCTACTACGCCTATAATTTTATTTTTGAAATCAAATTGCTTTTTTGTTAAATTTTTATCTTTGAGAAAATTTAGACCACATAAAACGTTCTTAAGGTTCTCTCCTTCCATTTTTAGTCCTAAACAAGTCTGCTGCCCTATCGAAATAAAAACGGCTTTATAGCCCTGTTTTTCTAAATTTTCAAAAGATAATTTAGGTCCTACTGGAGTATTTAATTTTATTTCAACTCCCATTTTTTCGATAAATTCAATTTCATAATCTAAAATATAGGCAGGTAAACGATATCTAGGGATCCCAGATCGTAAAGTCCCTCCTTTATAAATTTCTGCTTCAAACACGGTAGGTTTATAACCCTGTCTCGCTAAAAAATAAGCTGCGGATAACCCTCCAGGACCAGCACCTACTATCGCTACTTTTTCCTTAAATTGCTTAACTGGTTTAATATTAGATTTTGCTTTGTTGTTTAATTCCCAATCTGCGATGAATCTCTTTAAAGATCGAATACCAAGAGCTTCGTCGATATCTTTACGATTACATTCAATGGCACAAGGTTCTGTACACACTCGCGCACATACCATAGGAAAAGGGTTGGTTTCCCTAATTAAATCAATAGCTTCTTGGTATTTCCCTTGCGCAATTAATGAGATATAACCTTGAACATCTACTCCTGCGGGGCACGCATTAGAACAGGGGGGAATGGAATTCATGAAAGGAAGGCACCCCATAAAATAGGCGGTTTCCCCTTTGTCTGTAAATTTTAAATTAGTGTAATCTAAAAACCCAAGTTTGTTATCGATACTAACATTGTCATTTGCCATTAATTGAGGTAAACTTGAATATACTCTATCGTGACGACATTCAATTTGTTCCGTCTGTAAAACTTCTAATTCGGAAGTAAGAGTGCGGAGACTTTTAATAATTTCTACAAAATCTACGCCAGTATTATCCTTAAACATAGGACAATACTCCATGCATTGTCCACAAGTTAAACAATTCCAAATATTATTGTTTTCTAACGCTTCCTCTAGCGGTAGGAAAGTCAAATCAGTAATCAATTTTCTCGGAAAAAACGTACCTAAAAAACTCGTAGGACATACATTAACGCAACGATTACAGTCGTAACAATAATTTGCGTTAGCTATTACTTTATTAATGACTTCACTATAAATTTTAGACCTTTCTTTTTTAACGCTTTCTGTATCTTTAGACTCAGTCATATTAATTACTATTCAGTCTTTAATCTTGTTAAATATAATTTACAGAAATTTATATATACTTTTATTATAGTACAAAAGATATTATTTTCGCTATAAGACGCAAAAATATGCTATTTGTAAAGTTGTTCATATGAATAATCAACCTAATAAATAGTAGTTCTCTATATTAAATATTAACTCTCTATACAAAAAAAAATCAAAAAATAAAATTTTGTGAAAAACATGAGTAAAGCTAAAGATATAACTTTACCCGAGGAAGTTAAAGGATACTCCCAAATAAGAATCGATGTAGATTTAACGAGCGGTAAAATAGAAAAAACAACTTTATCCAGAGAATTCTGCCGAGATTGGATTGGTGGCTACGGATTTGGGGCAAAAGTTCTATGGGACGAATTAAAGCCAGGTATAGACCCCTTAGGTCCAGATAATGTGCTTGTATGGGCTGTTGGCCCGTTTCCTACAACGATTTTACCAACTAGCTCTAAGTATGGTCTTTTTGCCAAATCACCCCTTACAGGAATGTTTGGAATGTCTATTTCTTCAGGTTCAGTTGGAGCTCAAGCACGACGCGCGGGTATTAATATGATCGTGATGAAGGGAAGGTCTCCCGAACCCGTCTACATGGTTTTAGATGATGATGACTATTATTTAGTACCATGTGAGAAGACTGTATGGGGTAAAGGTTGTTGGGAAACTGAAGAACAGTTACGAGAAGAATTTCAAGATCAGCGATTAGCTGTATTGGCTATTGGACCCGCAGGAGAAAGAATGAGTAAATTAGGATGTATTACAAACGATAGAAACAGACAAGCTGGAAGAACAGGAATGGGTGCCGTAATGGGCTCTAAAAATTTGAAAGCTATTTGTTTTAGAGGAACTAAAAGCGTTAAAGTTGCTGAACCTGCAGAATTCTATAAATTAGCGAAAAAATTAATCAAAGTAGCAAATGGCCCCGCTACTGCTAAATATCGTGATTTAGGAACTCCAGCAGGGATCACAAGTTATAACAAGCTTGGTATGTTTCCTATTTTCAATCATCGTGAAGGAACTTGGGAAGAAATAGATAATGGTACCTTTACTGGAGACGCTCTCAAATTGGATTGGGTTGTAAAGAAAGCCGCTTGTTCTCAGTGTCCTATTGCTTGTGATCATTTATCTAGAGTGCCCAAAACTCATCCTAATTATCCTAATATAGTAGCCAGCGTTGATGTTGAGACTTGTTATAGCTTTGGAAGTGCATGCGGTAATACCGATTGGCCCACAGTATTTAAATGTATCACTTTATGTGATGATTTGGGAATTGATGGAATTTCTGGTGGAGTCACAGCCGCAATGGCCTGCGAACTTTACGATTTAGGATTAATAACTAAAAAGGATTTAGGATATGAATTGCCATTTGGTTCAACTCAAAATTTGGTACGATTTACGGAAGAGATTTGTCTTGGTAAGGGGTTTGCTGGCGAGATATTCGGAGATGGAACTAGAGAAGCTGGAAGGAGATTAGAAGAAAGGGGTATAAAAAATGCAGGCTATTATGGTATGCATATTAAAGGTTTAGAAATGCCCGCATTTGATCTTCATGGTATGTCTTCATTTGCTGTTGGTGAGAGTGTTTCTATTCGAGGTGCTTGCCATTTACGTAATGGAGCTTATGGACTTGATGCAAAGGGCAAGTTCGATAGATTTGCTTACGATAAACCGCTCGAGCGTGGAAAAGCAATTAAAGCTACTGAAGATGTTTATGGCCTAATTGATAGTTATATAATTTGTAAATTTACGCGCGGTATTTATGAAAATGATGCTGAGCTTGCAAAAGTTTACGAATTAGTTACTGGTATACCCCATACTGAAAAATCATTGCTTTCAAGAGGTGATGCTATAGTTACCCTTTCTAAATGCTTTAATGTCCGAGAAGGATGGACTAGGGCAGATGATCATCCTCCACAGAGATTCTTTAAAGAAGCTCACACGAAAGGTCCAACTAAAGGTGTTACTCTAAAAGAAGATGGATATCAACAGCTTTTAAGTGGATATTATGAAGCTAGAAATTGGAATCCTGAAACTGGCGTTCCTACGGATGCAACCCTTAAAAAGTTAGGATTGGATTTTGTTATTGGAAAATTAAAACAAACAACTGGGGGTAAGAAAAAATAGATGTCAGCAATTACTACTAAAAAACGCGGCGGTAAAATGCATCAATTCATTGTTGTAGACCCAAATCTCTGTACTGGATGTGAAACATGTGAATCTGTTTGTTCATTTGTTCACGATGGAGAATTTAATCCAATTAACACGCGAATTCATAGAGTCCGAATAGAACCTGTTTTCGATATTGCTTTGGCTTGTCAAAAATGTGAGGATGCTCCTTGTATAAGAGCATGTCCAGAAAAAGCTTTGGAAAAGGACCCAGAAACGGGTTCCATCATTGTAGACGACGATAAGTGCAACGGGTGCGGTTATTGTTGCAGAGCTTGCGAATTTGGAGCGATGACAATGCACATAATAAGCCAAAAAGCGCTTGTTTGCGACCTTTGCGAAAATATGAAAGACGAATTTGTCGAGGAAGGCGGTAAAAAGGAACCACAATGCATTCTAGTATGCCCAAAAGAAGCCATAAGTTTGAAAAACGTAGAACAAATTGGTGAAGAGTCCCGAATTGACGCTGTAAAACGCTTATTTGGCGATGTTTCGGAATTTAGTAGCAAATAACTTAATTTTTTTATATTATTTTTATTCTATTTATTTTTTATATTTCAATTTATATGTAAAACCTAAATATAATAAGAGATAATTACACGAATTTAAAACAAATTAAGTGAAGAGCAAGAATAATTGAACTTTAATAAGAAGTATTATTTACAATATCATAATTATTTAATCAAATACAATTAATACAATTCGTTATAAGAATAAACCTTTAAAATTAGGAGGATACAATTATAAAAGGTGGAAAAATTGTCTGAAGAACAGACCAATAGTAAACACAAAATCGGAGCATTTATATGTAGATGAGGAGTTAATATTGGAGGTATTTTAGATGTGCCCAAAATTGTAGAAGAGATTGATGAACTCGACGATGTTTACGCTTACGAGTATTTAAATCTGTGTACATCTGGAGGGGCAGAATTTATTAAAGAACAGATAGCTGATAAAGGCTTTGACAGAATAATAATCGCTGCTTGAACGCCAATAACGCATGAACCCGTATTTCACGCCATTTTAAAAGAAGCAGGATTGCCACAGAGATATTTGCAATTTGTAAACATTAGAGAACATTGTAGTTACGTTCATCAAGCAATGGAAGTAAGAGATGACGCTACGCTTAAAGCAATCGAATTAGTTAAAGCAGGGATTTCAAGATCGCAATTTTTGGAAGAGATACCTACAAAAACAGTTAACATAAAACCTACATGTTTGGTTATTGGTGGAGGGATTGCTGGTCTAAGTGCTGCAATTGATTTGGGAGATGCGGGATTTAAAGTTTATTTAGTTGAAAAGAAAACTACCATCGGTGGTCGTATGTCTCAATTAGATAGAACATTTCCAACAGACGATTGCTCGATATGAATTCTCGGTCCCAAGATGCTTGAAGCTGATCGCCATCCAAATCTTGAAATGCTTACTTATAGTGAAGTAGTGAAAGTTGAAGGATACATAGGGAATTTTCGAGTTCAAGTTAAAAGAAAGCCTCGATTTGTCATTGAGAGCGAATGTACCGGATGTGGTGCCTGTACGGAGGTATGTCCTATTTACGTTCCTAATTATTTTGATGAAAATCTGTCGGCTCGTAAGTGCATCGATATTTCTTTTGCTCAAGCAGTTCCAGCAATTTACGATATTGTAAGAGAATCGTGCGTAGAATGTTTTGCATGCGTCGATTCTTGCGATTTGGAAGCAATTGACTTTAGCCAACAAGAGGAAATAGTAGAACTTGAAGTAGGAACGATAATTGTGGCAACGGGATGGGATCTATATCAAGGAGACGATTATGGGTACGGTAAATACGAGAATGTGATTACTCAAATCCAATTAGAGAGAATTATTGCTCCAAATGGACCTACTTTTGGCCATTTGGTACGCCCGTCAGATAGAAAACGTCCAAAGAAAATATTATTCATTAACTGCGTCGGATCAAGAGATGAAAATAAGCTTAAATATTGCAGCGTAGTTTGTTGTAATTTATCTGTTAAGAATTCCAAACTTATAAAATCAGAATATCCCGATTCCGAAATTGTTGTGTTATACATCGATATGAGAACTGCGGGAAAGGCATATGAAGAATATTATAGAAGAGCCAGAGATGCGGGAATTGTCTTTGTTAGAGGGTTAGTAGGTCAAATAGAAGAAGATCCCTTAACAAAAAATTTAAAAGTTCATTTTGAAGCTGTTGGAGCTGACATAGTACTAGAAACGGAGTTTAACATGGTTATTTTATCATCCGCATCATTGCCTTCCAGAGGAACAAATGAAATTGCTGCTGTAATGAACATCGAAAAAACACCAGATGGATTTCTTAGAGAAACTCACTCACGTTTAGAACCAATCAAAACGAAAGTTCCAGGAATTTATTTAGCAGGCTCTTGTCAAGGGCAAAAATCTATTGACCTTACTGTAAGTCAAGCTAAAGGAGCAGCATCCTCGGCTGGCATTCCAATGGGGCAAGGAGAATATGTTATCGAATTAATCCGTGCTCAACCAATAGACGAAAGATGTGCAAAATGCTATAAATGTATTGAAGCTTGTCCATACAAAGCAATTTCTATTAACGATGAAGGAACGATTGTTGTAGACATAATAAGTTGCAGAGGATGTGGAATTTGCACTGCGATATGTCCTTCTAAAGCAATAGAATTAGCGCATTACAAGGATGTTCAATATTCAGCTTATATTGACGAATTATTGCCAATTGAGGATTAAAGAGGTATTTAAAATGAAAGACGACGATATTAAAATTCTATCCTTTTTATGTTTAAAATGAGGCTATGGTGCAGCGGATATGGCGGGAACTATTAGAGCTCAATACCCTTTATCTTTAAGAACCGTTTTAGTTCCATGCACAGGAAGAGTTGGTGCGGATGTAATTATGAGAGGTTTTGGGAGAGGTGCTGACGGTATAATCGTTGTTGGATGATATCCTGGAGAATGTGATTATGAAAAAGGTAACTATTTTGCTCATAGATCAATCGCTTATTTAAAAGAAGTGGTTAAAACCGTTGGACTTGACCCAAATAGATTAAGAATGGAATATTGCAGTTCAGCGGAAGGTGCTAAATATCAGGAAGTAGCAATTTCTTTTGATGCAGAAATACGGAAACTTGGACCGAGCCCATTACGTAAAAAAAATAAAAACTCCTCTAAAAAATAAATGTGTTAGCTAATGACGCTGAGTTAAAAAAACGAGAATTCAGCTGAAGAAATGGGAGCACCATATAACACATTAAAAAATGTACTATATTGTTATAAAAATAAAATATCAAAAAAAAGTTTAAAAATTTATTAAAAAAAATTAAATTAAAAACAAGAAAATTAATTTACAGTTTTGAGTTGGAAATCATGGATACTATAGATGAATATCTGATAAAGATTGAAGATTTTCCTAAATTACTAACGACATTATTAAAGGAAAAAGTTGTTAGTAAAATAATTGGGGCAAAGGTAAAAGTAGATAAAAAAACACAGAAAGAGGATAGATTTACGATTTCTCCAGAAATCTACGAGAAACCAGAAGATATTTCGGGTTTTCCCTTAACTAACCTAATTGCATATGGGTACGCTAGAACAGATTCAGCTGCGAAATTTTTACATAAATCAGTTAACGGAGCATTGAAAGAAAAAGTAGGACTTATTGCTCGCCCTTGCGACACCAGGGGGATAATTGAATTAGCAAAAATTAGACAGGTCAATTTAGATAATCTTTTTATTATTGCTTTTGAAGACAGAGGATTGGTGATAAACGCTTCTCGCGAGATAAAGAAGATGAAAGATATTGATCCAACTAAAGTGGTTAAGGAAAAAATTGGAGAAAAGGGGTTAATTCTTAAATTTGAAGATGGAAAAACTAAAGAAGTAGGATTAGACGTAGCAGAAAATTGTACGCGCTGTGTTAGAAAAGTCCCAGTTGTAGCCGATTTGGGAATTAGCGATCTAATATTGCCCATCGATTCGGACGAAATTATCCTTAAAGTATATTCTAGTAAAGGGGAAGATCTTGTAGAAAAATCGAAAATTAACAAGAAGCCATTTCCTGATGACATGAAAACAAAACACGCTGAGAAGATTAAAGAAATCAAAGAAACAGCCCTCGCAAAAAGAGCAAAGGATTTGGATGAATGGGACAAGCTTTCTCAAGAGGAAAAGATAACTAAACTACAAGCATGTACTATGTGTGGAATGTGCATTAGAGGGTGCCCCGTTTGCTACTGCGTTGACTGTATTCTAATGAAGAAGCGAAAAGAAAAAGCTATAAATAAAGAGACATATCAATTAACTCGAATTGCCCACGTTGCGGATCGGTGCGTAGAATGCGGCAATTGCGATAATAATTGCCCAATGCATTTACCGCTATCTCTGTATTTTCAATCGCTAAACGACTCATTTAAAGAAAAGTTTGGTTACAATGCTGGTGAGAGCTTGGAAGATATACCCTTTAGATCTGGGAAAGCAATAAGCGAAATGGAGTTATAAAAAACATAATTATTAAAAATACAAAAAAATAATATTTTTAATTAAGAAAAGAAAAATAGATGTGAAGAAATATGTCGTTACCGTTTAAAAAAGCAATCGAGATTGACGAGAATATTACTCATTATGAATATCGCATGTTAAATCATTCCATGGTGCTTAAATACGACGAAAGCAAGTGTATTGAGTGTGGTTTTTGTCACCGAGTTTGTCCCGTAACCATTTCAATTTACGACGAACCCTTGAAAAAGACGGCAATCGGAACGCCAGAAGAAATGAGGGTAGAATCAGACAAAAAAACCGTAGTTGACGTAGAGAAATGCATCTGGTGCGGAAGTTGCTCTTGGATCTGCCCTGGATATACGCTAGAATTATTAATCAACGGAGAAAACAAGATATTATTGGTAGAAAACGGTTCTCTTCCAGAATTTGAGGAAGAGGTTCGCACTTTAGAGAACGGTCAGAAGATTCGCAAAGTAGTTGACGGTTCTATTACAATTACTTGCGATGAAAAAGATAACAAAATAATTGACGCATTCTGCGATGAATGTTCTGTTGGCGCCATGTCTCGGGAAGGAAAGGAAGTAGTCGTAGACATTGATAAGTGTATTCTATGTTTCAAATGTACAGAAGCCTCGAAGAACTACGAGAATATTAGCGTAAAGGTTTATCGCGATAGATTCAAGAAAGTAAAAGGAGAACCATCGTCCGTTTGGAACGCTATAAATTTGCGAGTGCTTGGAAAAGAAGGGAAGATTAAAGGCATTATGAGTCGAAGTCAAAACAAACTCGCAGATTCTGTTATGCGCTTGTTAGGCAAGGAATTAAGCGAGGAAGAGAAGGAAACCTAATTTTTATTTTCAAAATATTTTTTATTCTTTAATTTCTATATAGATTAGCAAATTACAATTGTATTATAAGAAGAGAATAAAGATGAAAGATATTAGTAAAAAAATCTTACTAACTTTTATACTTCAAATTGCATATCAAAATATATTCTATATTCTACTTATTCCAGAAATTTATACAATATCCATTTACGTTTTATATTTGTTAACCAATCACGTAATTGCTCTTGCAGATGCATTGATACGCCCTCTACCGAAAGAGAGAAATCCTTCAAAAATATTTGATTTCTTAATATTATTGATGTTTCTTTTATCACCATTCTTCTTAATTGGTGCTTTTTACGAGAATAAGCTACTAATATCGTCGATACTACCATTTTGGGATAATCTTATTGTTAGTTATGTTGGATTCGTTATTTATCTCTCAGCAGGTATCTTAGTTATTGTAGGACGAGTACAGCTTGGCCAGTTCGGTTCTGGAGAATTAATAACGGAGGATGAACACAAACTTTATACCGAAGGGGTTTACAAACATATTAGGAACCCAATGTATTCTGGGGCATTAATAGCTGTTATTGGTTTTTGTTTAATCTTTAGAAGCGTAGTAACGCTTTCGATCCTTTCTGTTTTCTATTTTATGTTGTTTAAAATGAGAATAGATGAAGAAGAAAGACTTCTTTACGAGGCTTTTGGAGAAGAATTCACTAATTACAAAAATAAAAGCAAAAAACTAATACTATTTATTTATTAAATTATTAGAAAATTACTTTTATAGTCGCAATAAATCGGGATAAGGATGCACCAATCTTTAATATTGTTCATTATTGTATAATTGGTGATTTGCATAAGATAATTGTTATTTTGACTAATGAAATAAGAAGAATAAAATCTGAAGACTGAAATTTATATAAAAAAACAAAAAAAGACAAACTCCTCTTAATGTCTTAAAAATAATTGAACAAATTTGTAGAGAATTATTATCTTTTATAGGAGAATTTCCCAATCTTTATAAATATTCAAGTTGATATGTTATACAAATCATTTTTTAAGGTAGAAATTATTGTCAGATGATGAATTGAAGAGACTATGGTCTGAATATGGCCGTAATATGAACATGGTAGCAATAATGACGGTTTTAACCTTTTTTGTCGGAATTACGGGGATAATCGCGTTCGTTTTTCTATTAATAACACTTGGAAATCTTAAAAGCATAAATTATTACTTGAAAGACCCGAAGATAGAAGAATATCGAAAAAAATACATTAAAGCGTTCATAATGAAATTTATAGGGATTTTAGTTTTGATTGGTGGAGTGATTGGGATGGTTTTCACGGGAATTGGTTCGGGGTTTAGAGGGGATGATTGGACATTACTCTTTATTCCCATAGTTATCGGTCTTATAATCGTGATTGGTGGTGCTGTACTTGAAATGAAAGCGTGGGATATTCTAAAATCGTTTTTCATGGAAAATGCCAACCTGTTTCCTCCAATTCTCCATAGAGACTTAGTGGATGGATGCAATAATTTGAGAATTTCAGCCATGATGTATGCTGTAGGTTTCTTAATTATAACAATGTTAGTCGGAATTATCTTCCAGATTATCGGTTATTTCAAATTAGCGAAACTAAAAGATTTGAGTGGCCCTTATTATTATGGGACTACAGCACCCGCTCCAACTCCTGTTCCAGTCGCTTCTATGCAGGGTCAACCCTCTTCCACTGGGAAAAGTAGATTTTGTTCATCTTGCGGAGCGCAAATAAAGGGAGAAGGAAAGTTCTGCTCTGAATGTGGAGCTCCAACTAGTTAAAACCCTCGTTCTTAATTTTTAAACTCTTTTTTTTATTTTTTTCGAAAAATTGGGCTTTTTAAGTCTTCAAAAAGTTTAAAATTCTTTGATACTGTTATTTAAAAAAACATAAGAAATCCTCGACATTTAAATGAGTAAATTACTTATAATCACATTAGGTTGATAACTAATGTCGAAAGAATTCTTATTTGATTTGAAACTAGATAGTTTTAGAGAATGTTTCAATAAGTACACGAGAAAAGCGTTCCGAACGCTTCCCGAATTGGAGAAACCCCGCATACTTGATATTGGTTGTGGTTCGGGGGTTCCTACCATGGAATTAGCAAAATTAAGTGATGGTGAAATAATAGGAATCGATATTGATCAAGAACTTTTAGACAGATTAAGTAGAAAAATTGAACAAGAAGGTTTAACCAATAGAGTAAAGGCTATTAAATGCTCATTATTAGATATTAAATTTCCAGACAATAGTTTCGATATCATATGGGCTGAGGGATCAATAACAACTATAGGCGTTGAAAAAAGTCTAAGAGGATGGAATAGGCTACTTAAACCTAAGGGTTTCTTGGTAATTCACGATGAGATTAAGCATTTTTTCGAAAAACGCGATAAAGTTGCTAGCTATGGTTATAAATTAATTGAATACTTTTCTTTGCCCGAGGAAGCTTGGTGGGAAGAATATTATAAGCCACTTGAGATTAGAATCAAAGAATTATATAAAAAATATAGTAACGATCTGGATGCTCTTAAAGTGTTAAATATACATCAAAATGAGGTAGACATGGTCAAGGCCAGTCCTAAAAGTTTTCAATCAGTTTTTTGTATAATGCAAAAAATAAAAAAATAACTAAATTATGTTATTTTAGATAATTTATTTCAAATAATTCAATGCAGTTAACGCAAACATTTTCACCAAATCCATTAAATCCTTGATATATACGAACTCATCTTCGGAATGAATGTTATTATCTCTCGCGGACGCCCCTACTAAGATAGTTGGAATACCTCTTTCTTGAAACCAGTGCGCATCGGTTGAAGGCATTAAAGTTTTAAATTCTCTTTTTTCACCATGGATTTTCTCCGCTGCTCTTAGAACAATTTTAGCAAATTCAGAAGATTCGTCAACCACTTGCGGCTCCATTGCAATTGGTATTTGAACTGTTACATCTAAGTCTGGGTCTTCCTCTTTCATTTTTTCAACAAAATCAAGGAGTCTCTTTCTTATACTTTCGACATCTTGTTCCGGAATTGTATTTACACTAAGATGAAGATAACATCGATCTGGAACCGTCGTGATTTTCGTACCTCCATGAATTTCCGCAAGATTAATACTGCTCACGTTAGAACCCCATCCATCTGAAGTGGGATAATTCGTAGTTTTTTCTAGCAGTTCTTCTTTCAGTTCAAGTAAGAAATTCATTATCTTGACCATCCTCTCGATAGTATTTATCCCCGAATTCTCATTACGATAAGGTGGTGGAAGGTCCGGGAATGCTAGCCCATGAGCGGTCTTTCCTTTGATGGTTATCGTGATATACATGGTCCCACCACAATATCCAAAGGGATATCCATTAGCTGCGTCCCCTAATAAGCACGCATCTCCAGAGACTAATCCATTACTAAGGAGATAGTCTGCCCCTCTTAATCCTCCAGTTTCTTCATCTCCTACAGCAGTTACTATTAATTTTCCTTTAAGATCAACTCCTGCTTCAAGCAAAGCTTGAGTGGCAAAAATTTCAGCAGTCACTGAAGATTTATCGTCTGAAGCACCTCTTCCATAGATTTTATCTCCAACAATTTTCGCTCCAAATGGATCCTTAGACCACCCTTTAAAAGCTTCAACTGTATCAAAATGCCCGTTGAAAATTAAGGTGGGACCATCACCCTTTCCAAGCTCACCAATGACATTATTTCTTTTAATTGATGTTTTTAAACCGATGTCTCGCATTTTCCTTTCTACGAATCTAGCAACTTCCTTATATTTTGAAGGAGGATTTTCAGAGGGGATTCTTACCATTTCTTGAAGAAATTTAATAATCTCATCCCTCATATTATCTATTTTATCTATAATTAGTTTTTCTAAATCAGCCATATTTAATCTCCTTTTATAATAATTAATTAATCTTTACTTCTTAAATAATTGAACGCAGTTAAAGCAAATATTTTTGTTGTGTCAATTAAATCGTCAATTGATACAAACTCATCCTCTGCATGTACATTATTTTCATGGGTTCCAGTCCCCATTAGTATCGTTTCAATTCCCTTTTCATGTAACCAATGACCATCATTTGCGGATTGGAATAGTTTAAACTCTCTATCTTCACAATACACTGTATTCACGGCTTTTTGAATAGCTTTAGCGAATTTAGAATTAATATCTGATGTAAATGGTTCAAAGGACATTGTAAATTGAACATTGATGTTCAAGTCAAGATCTTCTTTTTTAGCAGCTTCTATGAACTCTAAAATACGGGTCTTTATACTTTCAACATCTTGTTCTGGAATGGTATTAATAATACAGTATAATAAGCATTTATCTGGTACAGCAGATAATTTGTCACCGCCCTCAATCTTTGCTATATTGACAGTACTTACTTTAGAAGGATGTCCTGGAAAATTTGGATATTTAGTTTCAGTATTGAGGAACTCTGCTTGCAATTGAGTCAAAAAATTCATCACGCCAATCATTTTATGTATAGCATTGACTCCTGAATATTCGTTTCTATAAATTGGAATGTCGGGAAAACTTAAAGCGTGAGCCTTTTTTCCTTTAATTAGAAATGTAACAAGTAAGAATCCTCCAGTATAGGCTGCTGGAAAACCTCCGCGCCCATCTCCTAATAGACAAGCATCGCCATTAATATGTCCCTTATCCAATAGGTATCTAACGCCATTGAACCCGCCTGTTTCTTCGTCAATTACAGAAATTAACGTTAAAGTTCCCTCTAATTTAATACCTAACTCAAGCAAGGCTTTAGTTGCAAAAATTTCTGCAGTTACACATGCTTTATCGTCACACGCTCCTCGACCAAATATTTTTCCATCAATTATATGACCTCCAAATGGGTCTTCTGTCCATCCTTTATAAGCAGGGACGGTATCCATATGACCATATAATAACAAAGAAGGTCCCGTTAGATTTTGATACTTCCCTACTACATTATTTCGTTTTACAAAAGTTTTAAGACCAAGCTCTTCAAATTTGTTTTGAACGAACTGCGCTATCGGTTTATATTTACCTGGTGGATTTTCGGAAGGAATTTGAACGATTTCCTTATGAAAATTTATTATCTCCTCCCGCATTTCTTCTATTTTTTCTATAATCGCTTTTTCAATACTTTCCATTTTTTTATACTCACAAATTCTTATTAGATACATATTTGATGTGGATGCATATAAAACTAAAAAATTAAAAAACAAACGATCACATAATTACTTATCTTTTTAATAAAAAAAATTTGAATTAATAATTTAAAGTGATAATTGATGGCTAAAAGGGTAGCAATTAACGGGTTCGGTAGAATCGGGCGAAACTTTTTCCGAACAGTAGTAGAGAAATATCCTAACGAAATTGAAATTGTATCCATTAACGATTTATTCGAACCAAAATACTTGGCTTATGTTTTAAAATACGATACTGTTTTTGGTAGATTTAAAGGAACTGTCGAGGCTAAGGAAAAATCTTTGGTAATTAATGGAAAGGAAATTCCTATTACAGCAGAACGAGACCCAGCAAACTTACCGCATGCTAGTAATAATATTGACGTTGCTCTCGAGTCCACTGGATTCTTTACGAAGAGAGAGGGCGCCGCAAAGCATTTAGAGGCCGGAGCTAAGAAAGTTTTAATTAGTGCACCTGCGGTAAATCCTGATTTTACCGTTGTAATTGGTTGTAACGACGATAAATTAACTGACGAGCATAAAATCATAAGCAACGCAAGTTGCACAACGAATTGCTTAGGTCCAGTAGTAAAAGTACTAATGGACAATTATGGAATTGTTAGCGGAATAATGACTACAATTCATTCCTATACAGGCGATCAACGACCAGTTGATACAGCAAGAACAGCAGATCCCATAAAAATGATTCGTGGTCGAGCTTGTGCGGCAAATATAGTTCCAACTTCTACTGGTGCAGCTAAAGCGATCGGAGTCGTGTTTCCGGAATTGAACGGTAAAATGGATGGTATTGCCATGCGTGTTCCAACCCCAAACGGGAGCGTTGTCGATTTAAAAGTAAGTCTAGAGAAATCTACAACAGCAGAAGATGTTAACGCTAAAATGAAAGAAGCTGCATCGGGTTATCTAAAAGGAATTTTAGAATATACCGACGATGCAATAGTAACTACCGATATTGTTGGCAATCCCGCAAGTTCTATTTTCTCTAGCTTGTGGACCAAGGTAATCGGGGGTACTTTCTGTGGTGTCGTTAGCTGGTACGATAACGAGTGGGGATATTCCAATCGTTTGGCAGATTTAATCGTCAAAAAATTATAAATCTTTAACAATCTCAATTATTTTTTTATTTTTCTATTTTCTAATTTAGTTACTTTAATTGTTTTTTCTGTTTGTAAAATATTATTAGGATTTAGAAATCTCTCTTCTTCGAAATTATCATTCATAGTTTTTATCCTTCCTTAATCTTGAAATAGCTTTTTATTTCGCATTTTAAGCCATTCTGTATCAATTTTAATTTTTTCTCTATCATAAGTAATCAAACCATTTACTTCTTGTTCGACATCTGTAATCTGTGTGTAAACGGCTACATTCAATCCTTTAATTATTAACGGCTTTAATTTTGTAAGAAGTGCTTCATATTGTTCTTTTAATGTTTTAATATCAGAAATATTACGATATCCCCATTTACGCCGCTTTGTTTTCCAGATATGATCCGGGATTGGTAAACCAAGACCTCCAAATTCAGTTAAACCCAATGCCCGATCATCTTTTAATTTTGGAATACCGGGTCCAGGATATGGATGAATTGAATTTATATCGCCTGTATTATAATCAACCCATCCACTGGCACTATCGATTAACCTGGTAGAATCTAATCCACGAATGCATTTTGTTACCTTTTCGGTTTGGAATTGTCCCCATCCTTCATTAAAAGGCACCCATACAACAATTGAAGGAAAATGAAAAAGATACTGAATCATTGAATGTAATTCTTTAAAATAATTTGCTCTTACATCCTTTTTTTTGCGTCCAGTGCACCACGATTTTTTAAAGCATTTTGCAAAAAATAATTGCAATGGCCAAAGCCAATTCCCGTAGACGCCACCTGAAGGCATATCTTGCCATACTAAAAGACCTAATCTATCACACTGATAATACCAGAGTGCAGGTTCGATTTTAATATGTTTTCTTACCATATTAAAACCCATTTTCTTAATCATTTCTAAATCCCAGCACATCGCTTTATTAGTTGGGGCAGTGTAGAGCCCGTCTGGCCACCATCCTTGATCTAACGGGCCATATTGAAAAATAAATTGGTTGTTCAATTCAATTCTTGGGATGCCTTGTGAATCTTTTCGTATAGCAATTTTTCTCATCCCAAAATAAGAGTAGATGTGATCTATCTCTTGATCTCCCGAAAGGAGAGTAACTTCAATATTGTAAAGATATGGCGAATTTGGAGCCCAAAGATGAAATTTTTCTTCTTTTAGATGAATTTGAGCATGGGACATTTTAGCGATAATAGGAATCTCAATTTCCATAATTATTGAGACATTTGAAGCGTTTGAAGTGTTTGAAACTTGAGAAGCAAGTGAAGCATTTTGAATATTCGCTTCAAATACTTTTATTTTTGCACTTAAATCAATATTTGGTTGAAATTTATTGAGTTTTATACTTAATTGGAGTGATTTATTATCACAATCAGAAATCGGTTTAAGTTCAGCAATAGAGATATTATTAACGGATTCGAGCCATACTGTCTGCCAGATTCCGCTCATAGCATTATAAAATATCGTATAAGGATGGATTTTTTGCTTTCCATGTTCTTGTTTACCTTTATCCGTTGGATCCCATACAGAAATGACAATTTTATTTGGTTTTTCTGGATCTTGATATAAAGCTTTTGAAATATCAAAGGAAAAAGGAATATCACCACCTTGATGTGTTCCAATATGCTGATCATTTATCCAAACGGTCGTTTCCCAATCAACACCTCCGAAATAAAGCAAAATATTTGAAGTTTCGGGAAATTTATAATTTTTTATCCAATCTTCTGGGAGTAAAAAAGTACGTCGATACCATATTTGTTGTTTTGGAGATAAAGATCGTTTCACTCCTGAAAGTGCTGATTCAACAGGGTAAGGAACTAAAATCTTTCCATCCCATTTTGTTATTTCTTGATTACTTTTTGAAATGTCAGTTATTGCATAATCCCATTCGCCGTTAAGATTTATCCAGTTTTTCCGTTGTAATTGCGGTCTGGGGT
>Ga0209121_10000878_pt1 | contig 32223 bp, 33 predicted proteins | sample Cruoilmetagenom3_FD_187292 | JGI IMG/M metagenome (GOLD analysis project Ga0209121, IMG submission 187292) | Oil polluted marine microbial communities from Coal Oil Point, Santa Barbara, California, USA - Sample 3 (SPAdes) (version 2) | ecosystem: Environmental > Aquatic > Marine > Oil seeps ... | reverse complement strand
GCTGGAGGGGTACTGCTCATTGGGCTGATAGAGACTTAGCGATTAAAGAGGCTACTAATAGAGTTAAAGAGTTAAAGGAAACGGGAGCTGAAATTTTTGTTTCTGCATGTCCATTATGTGAATTAGGCTTGGCTTATGGACTTAAAGAAGATGAAAAAGAAAAGATTAAAATAGTAGATGTGTCTGAATTATTAAATAAAGTACTTTAATATGAAAAAGTTATTTTTAATTAATTTATTTAAAATATATTTTTAAAGTGATTAAATGAGCGATTTAATATGTGTTTTTGATGTTGGAACAACAGGTACAAGAACAATGATTTTCGATACAAACGGGAAAGAGATAGCTCGGGCTTATGAAGAGTATCCCGTTGTAGAACAACCAATTGGAATCTCAGAGCAGGACCCAATAACATGGTGGAACGCTGTCAAAAGTACTTGTAATAAAATTGTAAAAAGTGGAGTAATAAACCCAAATGACATAATTGGAATTTCAGCAGCCTTTCAAAGAGCAACTACGACAATCATTGATATAAATGGAGAAGTATTGCATCCTGCACTTACATGGATGGACGAACGAGAAGTTACGGATTTTAAAGGATTCCAAGAAGAGGGAGGTTTACGAAGAGCGATCCCAAAAATACTCTGGTTGAAAAATAATGAATCGGAATTATTTAAAAAAACTTTTAAAATAATTTCTACTGACTCATATATTTACATGAAATTATGTGGAGCGTGCGTTACAGAACCCACGAATGGAATATATGGCATCTTAAATATGGATACATTACAATGGGACACTGGTCTCGCTGATCTATACGATTTGCCACTAAATTTATGGCCTGAACTTCGTACTCCTGGTGAAATAATTGGTAAGCTATCAGATGAAGCTGCAAAAAGTTTAGGTTTAAATCCAAATATACCAATCATAATGGGCGGTGGAGATCAACAATGTGCTGCTTTAAGTTTAGGAGTAATTAATAAAGGGCAAGCAAAGGTAACCTTTGGGACGGGTATATTTGTGGATTTAATTGTTGATGGACCCATGAAACCTGCTGGGGATGTACCAATCTTCTCCTTACCACATGTTATTAAGGGAAAGTGGTTTATAGAAGGCGCTATGCCGGGAACTGGCACGGCCTTAAAATGGTTTAAAAATAACTTCTCACAGCTTCAAGTCAAAGAATCTGAAGAAACAAATAGAAATATTTACGATATTTTAACAAAAGAAGCAGAACAGATTAGTCCCGGAAGCGCAGGTTTACTATTTATTCCATTGTATATATTCAGAAAAGGGACAATTCATGGATTAAGCTTAAATCACACAAGAGGTCACATGATTAGAGCTATAATGGAGTCTGCTGTTTTAAGTGCTCAGATGTACCTAAATATATTAGAAGGAATGGCAAAAGTTAATATAGATGAGCTGAAAGTAGATGGAGGCGGTATGAATAGCAATTTTTGGGCACAAATGGTTGCAGATGTTATGCTCAAGAAAGTAATGATTCCAGAAATCAAAGATGGTGCTGCTTTAGGAGCTGCAATTCTATGTTTCTATGGACTTGGTAAATATAACAGTATCGAGGATGCAATTGAAAAAATGGTAAGATTTACTGACGTAAAAAGTCCAAATAAAGAAAATTCAAAAGTTTACAAAAAATTAGGTCGAATTTTCATGTCCACTGTACTCGAAACTAATGATAAAAAACGAATAACAAAAAACCTATAATTTTTTTCTTCTCTATTTTTAAGTAAATTTAATATATATGAAAATAATTTACTAAATTTCTTTTTTCTGGCTAATAGTTTTTTAAATTTTTCAGAAGAACCTTCTAAATTTAAATGATTTTCATTTTAGAAAAGTATTTGTTTGTACTTTAATTTACAAAATTAAACCCAATAAATAAAATTTTGATACCATGCCCTTCTTTAAAAACCAAGAAGGTTATAATTTGTATTACGAAGATATCAAAGGCGAAATTAACGAAGGTACCATCATTTTGCTTCACGGTTTCGCCTCCTCAGCTTCATTTTTCAAAGGGCAAATACAAATGTTAAGAAAAAAATACCGTATCATAGCTTTTGATGCGTTAGGGCATGGGAGGAGCGATCATCCTGTAGAAATAAACCTTTCTAAGAATTTAAGGTACGATATCATAAGAGATCTTGAGGATTTATTAGAGAATTTAGGCGTAAATGAAAAATATGGAATTATTGGACATTCCCTTGTTGGAGGTATGATCGGACAATTAGTTTGTATGAAATATCCTGACGATGTAAAATTTTTAATTTTGTTAAATTCAGGATACATAATGACTGATAATGTAGTTAGAAATATTTTTTACAACCTACTTCCATATTTTATCCGCATGAATTTTTTAGATGTAGTTGCAAATTCTGTAGAGGAGATATTGGATAAAATTATACCTTATATTTTAACTTCGTTAGCTGACTCTTTAAATGGAACGAGAATGACTAAAGACGAATTGTATATGCTCATTGAGGATCAGATCTTTAGCATGATAAAGGAAATAAATGAATACGATCCTTCTGGGATTAAGTGCCCCACACTGATTATTGGTGGAAGATTAGATAATTTTGCTCCCGAACAAATGTCGGAAGAACTCCATAAAATGATTCCAAATTCTAAACTTGAAATTATTGACATCGCCGGACATTTTGCCCCAGCTCAACGTAAGGATGTAATTAATCAGTTAATACGCGAGTTTATTAAAAAACACTAGTAATAATAACTTAATTAAATTCCATTTTCTTGTTGTTTACATAATTATGAACCCAATTCTTAAAGATGATAATACGACAATTTCTTTTTTTAAAGAAGAAGTGCGAGAATTTGTTAGAGAACGCAACTGGGCTAAATTTCATACTCCAAAAAATTTAATTCAAGCGCTTAGTATTGAAGTTGCAGAATTATCCGAAATTTTTTTGTTTAAAGAATATTCGCTTGAAACTATTCGTAAGAATAAGGAAATTTTAGAAAGACTCTCTGATGAGATTGCAGACGTGTTTATATATTTAATTAGCCTTACAAATAGCGTAAATGTAGATCTGACTGATACTTTTATCAAAAAAATGGAGAAAAATAGATATAAATACTCAAAAGAAGAATTTAACAACGGTTCTTACCGAAAACTATGAGAGTTTTATTATTCCTAATTATTTTTGCGTTAATAATTTCAATATAAAATTTTTATGCTTTTTTATCTTAATTATAAACATGGTAACTAACAAAATAGATGACGTGATTAAAAATCAATTCGATAAGACCTTAGACGGGACTAATTTTTCGTCTTTAGGGGAATTGTATAAGGGAAAAGTGCGAGATAATTACATAAAAGGCGATACTAGAATTATTATTGCTACAGATCGTTTATCTGCTTTTGATCGCGTTATTACTACGATTCCATTTAAAGGGCAGATGCTAAACCAAATCTCGTCTTTTTGGTTTGAAAAAACTAAAAATTTAGTTAAAAATCACATTATAGCCATTCCAGATCCTAACGTCGCCGTTGTTCATCAATGTGAAATGATTCCAGTGGAAATGATTGTAAGAGCGTATATAACTGGAAACGCGTGGCGTAGTTACACCAAAGGAGAAACAACTTCTGGAATCGTTTTACCGAGCGGTTTAACTAAAAATCAAAAGTTAGACGATATTATTTTAACTCCTTCTACCAAAGCGGAGAGTGGTCATGACATATATATCTCAAGAGATACAATCTTAAAAGATAATTTAGTTGATAAAGACATATATTTACAAATGGAAGAAGCTTCTGTTAAATTGTTCAAGTTTGGCCAAGATTACTGTAACAAAAACGGACTTATATTAGTAGATACAAAATACGAATTTGGCTTGAAAGATGGCGAATTACTATTAATCGACGAAATACACACTCAAGATTCGTCAAGGTTTTGGATGTTAGAGAGTTACGAGGAGAGATTTGAAAACGACGAAGAACCTGAAATTTTAGATAAAGAGATATTTCGGGGTTGGTTGATGGAGACTTACCCCCTTATATTCCCAAATATTAAACTTAATCAAGAAATACCTCCAATCTCCTCAGAAATTAAAATTGAACTGACAAAAAGATACATGAAAAGCTATCAAAAGATTACGGGGTTAGAATTTAAAGCTGAAGTCACCGATGTGATAGAGAGAATTGTTAACAATTTGAAGAAAGCAAATTATTTATAGCTCTTAGGAAAAGATTTAAATAAGATTTAATTGTAATTTTTTTATCATGTTTATTTTTATTTTATTGATTGTTGTATTTGCATTGTTTATGTGTAGCTTTCTTGTGCTGATTATAGATTTAACTTCTACAAAAAGAAATGAAAACAGAGTTATGGACAAAAAACTGCCAAAACTCGGTAAATACAGTTTTTTATTCAACCTTTTTGCGTTATTACTCTTGGTTTTAGTTAGCTTTATGCAAGTATAATAGTTTAGGTTCAATTTAGGGGCTAAAAATTTTAACAGCTAAAAAATAATTCATTTTTGTCGCATTTTATTGATAAAAATTATTTATAAATTAATAAGAACTATTAAAATTATTACACGCCTTATTTTTAAAAATGGATCAATCAGAATTTGAAATAGAAATCTCGTTGGAGAACAAGCCTGCTGCTCGCGATCCCGTAGCTGAAACCATAAAAAGAGATTTGCTCGCAAAAAAAGGGTACGATATAATATCCAGAGTTCGTTCGGGTCAATATTTAAGAATCATTTTAAAGGCGAACAATGAAGAAGATGCCAAGGAAACTGTAACTAAGATGTGCAATGCCCTCAGAATATTCAACCCGGTTACCCAAAATCTAAACATCATAAATGTGAAGAAATTATGACTATTAAGATTGCTGTTGTTCAGTTTCCTGGAGCAAATTGCGATTTGGACGCAATTCATGTTTTGAATAATGTTATTGGAGTTGAAACCAGCTTAGTTTGGCATAACCACTTTAAAGAAGCCGAGTTTGATGGCGTAATTCTTCCAGGAGGATTCTCATTTGGAGATTATTTAAGAGCGGGCATTATTGCAGCCCATAGTCCTGCGTTAGATGAAGCTCGCATCATGTTGAAGGACGGTAGACCCATTCTTGGCATATGTAATGGTTTCCAAATCTTAACCGAAGCTGAATTTCTTCCTGGTGCTCTTTTACAAAATGACTCTTTGAAATTTGTTTGTAAATGGATAAATATAAGAGTGGAAAATAACAATACACCTTTTACACGCAAAATGAAAAACGGCGATGTACTTGATATCCCCATTGCCCATGGAGAAGGAAGATATTTTACTGACAACTTAAAGGAATTGGAAGAAAACCAGCAAATAGTATTTAAATATTCAGATGAAAATGGTAAATATACTCAAAAGGCAAATCCTAATGGATCAATGGAAAACATCGCAGGAATTTGTAATTTAGAACGAAATTGTATGGGTTTAATGCCGCATCCAGAACGAGCATCAGAAGCAATATTATCCCCAAAATGTACGACACATGGTAAGCTATTTTTTGATTCGATGGTAGAGTTTATTAAAAGGAGGTCCTAATAATGCCTAAAGTTAAAGTCAATGGAGACGAATTAAAAGTCGATTTAACAGAGCCAGAGGTTAAGTGGATAAAAAATACGCTTGAAAGAGACCCATCTATCACTGAATTAGGTATGTTTGATGTCATGTGGAGCGAACATTGCTCCTATAAATCATCTCGTCCTAAATTAAAGCTTTTTGAAGATGCTGAAAAGAATTACGATTACGTATTAGCTGGTCCTGGGCAAGATGCAGGGGTTATTGACATAGGAGAAGGTTACGCGCTAGCGTTTCGAATTGAATCTCATAACCACCCTTCAGCGATAGAGCCTTATCACGGTGCTGCAACGGGCATAGGTGGAATTATTAGGGATGTTCTATGTATGGGTGTAAGACCAATTGCGTTATTAGACCCACTTAGATTTGGACCTCTAAAAAATAATCCACATTCTCAATGGCTTTTTAAATATGTGGTAAAGGGAATTGCTGACTATGGAAATTGCACCGGGATCCCCACCATTGGAGGTGAGGTAGAATTTGATAAAAGTTTCGAAGGCAATTGTTTAGTAAATGTTGCGTGCATCGGATTAGGGAGCATAGAGGATTTTAGACACGCACCGAGTAGAGCGTCTAACCCAGGGGATTATATTATCCTTATGGGAGGGTCAACTGGAAGGGATGGCATTCATGGAGTGACGTTTGCCTCAAGGACATTAACAGACATGTCCGAAGCGGATAGACCTGCAGTTCAAATAGGGGACCCATTTACGAAAAAAATGATAATAGAAGCAACTATAGAGGCTATAAAAACAGGTTATGTAAGGGGATTAAAGGATCTTGGTGGAGGAGGGATATCCTGTGCTCTAAGCGAGCTAACAGGAGACGGTGGAACTGGAGCTAAAATAAAGATGCGTAAAATATTTACGCGTGAACCAGGTATGACTTCCTACGAAATTATGCTTTCAGAATCCCAAGAAAGGATGGCCTTTATAGTAAAACCAGAAGGTTTAGAAAAAATCTTAGAAATATTTCGAAAGTTTGAAATGGCTCACGCAGTAATAGGCAGAACAGACGATTCTAAGGTTTTGAAGATATATGACAGCGATAATTTAGTAGTTAGTTTGCCTTCAATAGCTCTTTCAGAGTCTCCAATAATAGATCGCGATGAAAAAAGACCTGGAATTCTTGATGGTCTAATATCCCAAAAAACACCCGAACCTTCTTCTAATCTTGAAGAATTAATTTACAAATTAATAGCTTCTGAAAATATTTGCAGTAAGGAATGGATTTATAGACAATACGACCACGAGGTAGGAGTTAGATCAGTCGTAAAATGTGGAACTGGAGACTCAGGTGTACTTAGAATAATCGGAACTAATAAATTTTTAGCGTCGAGCGTTGGAACTAATTCAAAGCATTGTTTCCTAGAACCATACGAAGGAGCCAAGGGAGGTCTTGTAGAAGTTTGTGGGAATGTAATAGCAAATGGTGCAAGACCTAAAGCAATGGTAAATTGCTGTAATTTCGGAAATCCAGAAGTTCCCGAATCGTTCTGGTATTTTGCAAATTCCGTAAGAGGTATGGCTGATTTTTGCAAAGAATTAAGAATCCCTGTGGTGGGTGGAAATGTTTCATTTTATAACGAAGACGAGGTCTCTAAAACGGCAGTTAAACCTGCACCTGTAATTATGATTGTTGGCATAATTGATGGTGTTGAAAATATAATAACTTTACCGTTTAAAAACGCAGGAAACGACGTTCTTATTATTGGTGAAACCAATAATGAACTAGGTGGGTCAGAATATCATTCAGTTATGTATGATATTGAAGGTGGAATCCCCCCTAAGGTAGATGAGAAAAAAATCAAGGCAAGATGGGATTTTATTTTTGAATTGTATGAAAAAATAATGATTAAAGCCAATCACGATGTAAACAAGGGAGGATTTATAATTTCAATTGCCGAAATGTGTTTTAAAAATAATCTTGGAGCAGATTTAGACTTAAACGGTTACAACAACAAGAATTTAAGAGACGATAAGCTTTTATTTAGCGAATCTGTAGGGAGGTTTATCATAGAAACTGATCCAAAAGATTTTGAGGAAATTAAGGTTCTAGCTGAAAAATACAATGTTACCGCTAAAAAATTAGGTGTTTTAATCAAAAAACCTGAAATCAATATAAAAGGTTTAAAATCTCAAGATATTAAACTTGATATCGATAAGATGAAGGATTTGTACGACTCAACGATACCAAACCTTATGGATATTTAGCGTGGACGATCTGCTTGAAATAAACTTGCGACATTAAAGAAGAAATTCTAAAAAAATAAAATTGAGTTTAGGCTATCTTATAGAAATTACCTCTTTTTATATTATGTTCGATCAACACGAACATCTTTAAAAAATAAGCTATATTTTCTTATACATTTGATTTTTTATAATTATAGATTTATGGTAGATCGTTGAGGCCGTATTATGAGAGCTCGAGCATGTATTAAATGTAAGGAATATGTAGTAATTCACCCAAATAATCCCTTAAATCAAAATAAAATCGATCTTTTTGAAAGAAAACATCATCTTCACACGCTCATTACCGTAGAGATTGATGAGATAAAGGATCAATATCAAGTTTTCAAAATAAATGGAACAGCTAATTCTTCAACAATATCAGCATAAGACCTAAATATCTAATTTATATCAAATATGGAACTAAACGAGTTAATAATCATATTTGGATATATATCTTATGAAAAAATCATTTTTTTACCCAATTGTCAAAAATTTTATATTGTTCGTTATCCTTATTTTTTGTAATCATTGTTTATTTAAGTTTAAAATTAATCCAATATTGGAGGTTTATAAGTTAATGGAACTCAGAGAAAGGTTTATGATGATAGCGGGTATCCTATTGCTCGTTACAGTTGGAACTCGAATTTTATTGATATTCGTTGATGACACGGGAGTTTTCATATTCTATGATCTCGCTTTTCCAGAATTGCATGCAGATAATATAGGGGAGTTTTTTGCAGCTTTAGGAGCTGGAATAGGGGCAGGAATTATGTTATTATTAGCAACTTTTATGTTTATAGGAATCGCATGTTTTATTTATTTCATTTTGGGGTTTTAACAGCACTTTCAAGGGATAGTAGAGGTGTAATTATTGCGAGCGGAATCTTTACAGGAATTAGTATATTTTTAGGAATAAGAGGAATGGTTAGATCTTTTGATTTAGGTTATTTTAGTCTATATATTACATTCCATTTAGCTGTTTATATAATAGTATTTGTATTGTTAGTTTACTCTTTCATTACTCTCGATAGATAACCCTTTATAATCAATTAATATAAAATCAAAATAATTTTTCTTTTTTTTATATTATTTCAAAAGGACATTAATTAAAGATGTTCTAAAATAGAAGTAAAAGATTCAATTACCAAATCGGGTTTAATTCTCGCTTTTGATGATTGATAAAATTGACTTTTTCCCGTTTTTACAAGAATTCCTCTAATGTTGGCATTAAGAGCACCTTCAATATCTGATTCGATATCGTCTCCTATTACAACAGTGTTCTTAGCTAACAAATCAAGTCTCTTTAAAGCCTGTACGAAATATTCTTTTGAAGGCTTTCCAAATATTTTTGGAGTTACATTTGCTGCGTTGGCAACCATCCACACAAAAGACCCCGTATCTAATGCGGGTTCTCCATTACGATCGAGGTAATATTTATTTCCTTGCGTTCCAAGTAATTTAGCTTTATGCTTTATAACATATTTAAAAGCCATGTTGAGTCTGTTAACGTCCCAATTATCGTGAAAATCTCCTATAATTACAAAATCTGGTACTTCAGAACTCTTAATTTGACGAAACTTTTGAAATTCTTCTTTAACTTCTTCAGTTGTAACCAAGTAAATTTTCTTATCGGGGTATTCCGCTAAGAATTCCTTTAAAGCAATAATCGGCGTAAATACTTCTCTCTCCTTAATAGAAAAACCGTATTCGTTCAGCGTTTTAAACACAGTTTTAGGAGATTTACTATCGGTGTTAGTAAAAAACAACAATTTAATACCTTTTTTACGTAGCTCTTCTACGGCTTCGATCGTTCCAGAAATTGGTGAACCTTTAAAGTAGAGAGTCCCATCAATATCTGCTAAAATTCCCTTTATTTGCTTCAATTAGTCTTCACAACTTTTTATTTTAAATTATATTGCGCTTTAATTCGATATAAGACATAAAAATTAATTTAGCATATATATATAAAAAATATTAAGAAGAAGGGAAAAAAAAGAAGAGTCGTTGTTTGTTAATCCTAGTAGAGGAAAGGATAAACTTTTTTATTTTTCTGTATTCAGTTCAGGTTTTTTTAAATCATCACCATCGTTTTTAGTATTATTTGTGGGAATCGAATCCCATAAATATAATATTAATGTGGCTTTATAAATTTAACGCTCAGTTTTAACAAAAATTCGACGAAACTTAACGAATAATTACAAGCAAATTTAAAATTTCTAAACAAAATAGTGTTTCCTAAAATTTGCTTTGAACAAAACACATAAAGATATTTATAATATTATTGCCAATTATTTTATTATGAAAATCGCGATCGATATAGATGGCGTCTTACTTGATATTATTGTAGAATATTGCAAAATTTTCAATAAAAGATATGGCACTAACCATCAAAAAAAAGATGTTACTAAATGGGACTTCTTTAAAGATTGGAATGTTGATGAAGATACTGGTTTCAAAATTTTCTACGAAATATATGCTGATTCTATGAGTATTCCTTTTATTGATGATAACGCTCCGGAAATTATGAAAAAATTGAATGAGGCATACGATGTGGATATAGTCTCAGCACGGATACCTGAATATCGTTCCTCAATAAAAAAAAAATTAGATTTTCATAATATTAAGGAAGGTATTCAATATTCTGAATTAGTTTTACTACACCATCGGCCTTACGATATTAAATTAAAAGAAAGGTATGATCTCTACGTTGATGATAACCCGAACTTAGTTGAACCAATTAAGAAGTTAAAAAACAGAACATTGTTGTTATTTAATCAACCTTGGAATCAAGATATTATTTGTGAGAATAATGTTTATAGGGTTCATAATTGGAAGGAAGTATATCAAAAAATTAAAGAATTGTAGCATTATTTTGTATATATTCGATTTCAGATATATTTATTAAGGCGTCTTTATATTAATGTATTAATGTTCGATTTCAGATATATCGAAATCAGACTATAAATTGGTGAAAATAAAATGTTTTTTGGTAAACGTTTCAGCGGTCATCAGAGCGGATCCTTATCAGGGTTAGATATTCTAGTTCTTTCTATAATCGAAAATTACGACGGTATCTCGGGATACGCTCTTATTCGAAAAATCAACGATAAATTTAAAAAGTTATGGCGAGCTTCACCTGGAACAATTTACCCTTTATTGAACAGGTTAACTACGAAAGGATATATCAACATTGAAGCAATAATCAGAAACAATCGTCATTTAAAATTATATCGAATAACTGAGTCTGGAAAAAAAGGATTAAAAGAAGTACTCACAAACAACCTAGAACCCAGCATCAACACTTTAGGAGAATACATTAGAACGATTGTTAAAACATGGATCCCTAACGAGGAACGCATACAAGGTATGATGTCTTGCTTTCCATATCACTGTGAACCTTCATCTAGAAAAATCAATGAAGATGATTATTCTTTAATAAACATTGAACGCGTAAATAAAGTAATCAAAGAATTAGACTTTTCGAAGCATAGACTTTCCAGAAGACTGAAAGAAATTGATAAAACGATCTCTGAATACAACGTTCTACTCAATGAATTAAAAAAGAAAAGGGAAGAAAACGTGAAAATTATTGAAATCATAGACGACGATGATGATTTCGAAAATTTTTAATTTTCATCAATTTTAGAAATAAAATTAAAGAAAAGAGGTAAAAAACAGAATGTGTGACGACAGAAATTTTGGACCAAGAACGATGCAAGGTTGCATCCCTATTAATCCAAGAGACATAGCTAAAATGAAACGAATGGCTTATCATTTTATGAGAGATTTTATGGGCGGTTCTATCCACCACAACATAGAAGATTTAGGAGGCGCATATTTAATTACCGTACCATTGCCAGGACGCACAAAAGAGGATGTTAAAGTATCGCTTATTAATAAAAATCTAAATATAACAGCAAATAAGCCAAAAGTAGCAGAACGTGAAACGAGTAAAGAAAAGTCTGAAAAACAAGGATATCCTTTTACATTCAGAGGATTTACATTCACAGACGTAAACATGGACATTCCACTTCCTGCTGACGCGGACGAAAATACGATATCTTCTAAATTGACTAACGGTCTTTTAAGGATTACAATAGGAAAGAAACTTGCTAAAAAGATAGATATTAAAGAAGAACAAAACAATTAACACTTATCTATCGAAAAATGGGCGGAGCGCTTTAGAATTATTTACTTGCCGACTTTACGAGAGTTTTTAAGTAAAAATTTTACTCTAAAGCTCCCCAATAAATATTATTTTTTTTCTTTTTTAATCTTGATTAATAACATTTAATCAAAATCAGTTTTGTTTAAGATCGTTAAATGAAATACATTTGAATTATAACAATTCTGGCTAATTTTTACTTAAGATTTATAATTTTTTTTTAATCTGGTTATTTATTATCCTAATATTACAAAATTAGCTGATTTTGCTAAGAAATAATCAAAAAAATATTAAAAAAAAATAAAATTATAAAAAAGAATCGTTTTAGATTTATCTTTTACGTTTCCAATTTCTAAAAACTACATACACAACTAATGCAACGCTGCTAGCTGATACTATTATTAGAATTAAATAAAACAACCACTCTGAATTGGAACTGGTTATTTGATAGATAACCGTATCACCTAAGTCTTTTACCGTGAACGAGGACATAATCCCCTTATCTCCGTATGTTATTTCGACAGTGTAATTCGTTAGTCCATAACGTTCAAATACAAGTGTTGATCCGCTTACTGATGCATTTTCACATCCAAGCTCACTAACTAGGGATTCTAAATAATCACCATGCGGTTCTGCGATTGCTAAACCTTTGAAAGCGAGTTGCCATAAGAATTCATCTGCTGTCTTATTTGAAAGGAGGAATTTAAGGTTTATATCAATTGTAGGATCGTTTAGGATATTTTCAATTATAGCATTGCAGTCATCTAAAATTGAATTGAAATCAGATGGATCTTTCATTATGATGATTGGGCTAAGTGTATAATTTGGATTCTCTTTAAATGCTCCATCTGTGAACCACCATTCCGCACTTACTCCATACCAAGCGTTGTAAGTATTTGTATAGTTAGCGTTAATTGTTGTTTCATTATAACCTGCTGCAGTTAAATTTCCTTGGAAAGTATTCCATGTTATATACTCAAATATCGCGAAGTACAATGAAAGAAGCGCATCATAGGTGGTGTATGTTTGATCAACCCACCCCTTTATGGTTTGCTTGCTTTTTGCACCAGTAACGTTTGCATCTCCTTCAAAATATTCTTTTGGATTTGAAGCAGGGTTAATTGTTGCTTTCCACCCATCATCATCATATTGAATAACTGTGTATTCATCCGTACTCTTTCTTAATCCTAATTGATAGGTTGTACTTGCAGATGCGGCAGTAGATAGGAATCCAAAGAAAATTATACCAAGTAAGCTCAAGCTCAATAAACTGAGGTTCATTTTTCTCTTAATCATTATAATTGCCTCCTTTTGAATAAAAGTGCTGCTAGTATAAAACATCCAATGATGTAGACGAGCAGTAGTGTCGTACCCATAAAGATACTAGGTGTTACCCATATACCGTATGAAAAATTGCCCCCCATCCCGCCTGGGCCCATTCCACCAAATGAATATTCGACATATCTTGGATCTGGAAATGGATTCTCGAGTACTGAAGTAATTAAATTACCTAAATATGCCAAAGAGTATAGAGGTTCAAACATATCAGCATAAAATAGTGTAACAATCTGATCAGCTATATTAAATCCCATAAGAAGTATTATTAAAGTTATAATGATCGTTACATTCACATTTTTCATAAAAGAACTAAATAAAGTCACAAAGCTGCTCAGCGCAATTACATATAATACGGCAAAACCATATGAATAGAAGATTCGAATATTAATTGGACCACCGTAATAATAAAAACCAAAAAGCCCCAGTACGAAGTAGTAAGCGGTAATAATAGATACGACGAGGATTAAATTTCCAATATATTTCCCTATTATTAATTTATATTTGTTTATTTTTGGAAAAACTATAAAGCCTGTTCTTTTGTTAAATTCGGAACAGATAATCCCTGAAAAAAACAAACACGCAGAAAATAAGGTTATAAAGGATATAAAGTTTAATCCGCTACTAAAGAACTCCGCTTGCGTGTCTGCTAAGAGATTGTCTGGAAAAAGCTGTAAAATATAGCTTAATAACACTGCAATTAAAATTGATACCATTGTAAAAAAGTAGAGTTTTTTTCTCTGTTTTTTCATCTCAAAGAAAATTGTATGAAAAATCGGGGTTAAACCAGTAAGAGAAGCATTTTCATTTCTCATTTTTAATATCATCTCCTTTTAATTTAATAGGTCCTTCTGGCGTGCTATTTTCTACCAGCTTTGAATATACTCTTTCAAGTTGAGAAGTTTTCGGTTGAGTAAATGAGATAACTGTGAAATCTGACTCGAACTCATTAACTAAAATTTTCAAGATTTCTCCTTTAGATTCGTTTTTTCCATTAAAATACAATTTCAGTCCTTGATGTTCTGGATTATACAATATTGGAATTTTGGATATCTTTGGATCTAAATTTTGATCCAAAAAAGGACTAAGCCTTTCATCTATTCGATTAAGTAAAGGAGGTAATTTCTCAGCATCAAGTGGTTCGAGTAGCAGGCAATTTAACTCGCTTGTTTTTAAAGTAAGAGCTAGATTTTCTACAGTATCAAATCCAATAATTTTTCCATAATTAATCAAAGCGATTTTATCACATATTTCAGAAATCTCGTAGAGCATATGTGATGCTATAAAGATAGTTTTTCCTAAGGACTGAAGTTCTCTGAGATATTTACGTATTTCTATTCTCGCAAGTGGGTCCAATCCAGTTTGTGGCTCGTCTAAAATTATAATATCTGGATCGTGGAGAATTGCTTGAATGATTCCTAACTTTTGCACCATCCCTTTAGAAAAATTTCTGACTCTCTCAAATTTCCACTCTGAAAGCTTAAAAAACGCTAAAAGTTCGTCGATTCGATTATCTAATTTATCCTTAGGATATCTCTGAATTTTTCCAAAGTACTTGAGTAGCTGATAGGCTGTCATATTGTAAAAATTAGGAATATCGATTAAAAAACCAATCTGGCTAACTGTTGAAGATACATGTTGCAAGTCTTTTAATTCGCTTCCGTTCGTTCTAATTAGTATTTTACCTGAATTTGGTCTGAGTATCTTCGCAATCATCTTAATCGTCGTAGTTTTTCCCGCGCCGTTTGGACCTACGAGTCCGATAGTTTCTCCTCTACATACCTCGAGATTAATGCTGTCTACCGCAGTAAAGTTACCAAAGTTTTTAGTTAAATTTTCTAGTTTAATTACTATTTCTGACATAATTTATGTGCTTTTTCTAATTTTTTGTTTAAATTTGTGTAATACAAAAAAATATATCTCACTTATGGATATATATCATTAATCGATATAAAAACTTATTATTTCTAAAATATTAGAACTTTTAAATTCAATCATTTCATAAGTTTCACAAGAAAATCTAAGTAAATTCTCTCAAAATATAAAAAATAAAGTTTAATGGAACGCATATAGGCTTTAAAATAGAAATCTTTTATTCATTCCTAATTAAAGAATCTGAAATACTTAATATCGTAAGGATTATAAATTGAAAAAATGAACATTTAACATAGTTAGTTAGGAGACATTAATTGAATTGAATAAAATTTAAAATTAATTAATCAAAAGTATTATTATTATTATTTTATAACTAAGGTTAAAAACATGAAATTAAAAGATAAAATAGCAGTTATTACGGGTGCAGGAGCCGGAATCGGTGAAGTGACTGCCATCTTATTTGCAAAAGAAGGTGTTAAGGTGTGTTGTAATTCTATATCTGAATCTGCAATAAAAGTAGTTCAGAAGATTCAAAAATCTGGAGGAGACGCAATTTTTGTGCAAGCCGATGTTTCTATTGAAGAAGAAGCAAAAAAAATTATTGATAAAACAATTGAAGCCTATGGTAAAATAGATATTCTTTTTAACAATGCTGGAATCGTCGTTGGCGGAGCAATAGACACAACGCCAACAGAAGACTGGGATCGAGTAATGGCTGTGAATGTTCGAGGGATTTATTTAGTATCTAAATATGCCGTTCCACACTTGAAAAAAACAAAAGGTACCATTATTAACAACTCTTCTTCTGTTGCATTTAAAGGAGTTACAAATAGGGCCGCTTATACTGCCTCTAAGGGTGCAGTATTATCTATGACTCGCGCTATGGCAGCTGATTATCTTGATGATAAAATCCGTGTAAATGCAATATGCCCAGGAACAACAGATACTCCTTCTCTGGCAGTGAGGTTATCAAAATACCCTGATCCAGAAGCAGCACGGAAAGATTTTATAGCACGTCAGAGAATGGGACGATTAGGTACTTCTGAGGAAATAGCACAAGGAGTATTATTTTTAGCACTTAATGAATTTTGTACTGGGATAAACCTCTCTATTGATGGCGGAATGACAATGTGATCAATATTTAAATAAATCTTAAAAAAATATTAATTCTTAAGGTAATTATTATGGATTTAGTAAAATTTGGAATAATTGGATGTGGAGCAGCAGCTACTTTTCATTCATTAGGAATTAAAAGAGATCCCAATCCAATTTTAAAATATGTAGCAGCTTTTGATGTAAATGAAAAACAGCTTAAACGGTTTTCAAGGAGAAATAAATTAACACCTTATAATGATTTAGAAAATTTCCTTAAAAGCGATATTGATGCTGTTCTTATTACAGTTCCACATTACTTACATGCATCAATAACTAAAGCTGTTGCAGAAGCTGGAAAACACGTGTTATGTGAAAAACCTATGGCCCCTACTCTCGAAGAATGCAATGAAATGATTGAAGCAACGAAGAAAGCTGGAGTTAAATTCATGATTGCTGAAAATCATCGATTTCTTCCTGTACATGTCAGCATAAAAGATATGATAGATAAAGGATTTATTGGTGATGTTTTTCTTGTTCGAACCTACGAAGGTGCCTATTGTGCTCCTGATGAATTTCTTGACCCAAATATGTGGAATTTTACATTTGATAAGGGTGGTGGTGGTGTTGTAGCTGATCAGGGTGCTCATAAATTTGCTTTATTAAATTGGTTTCTTGGCGATATTGATTCAGCACAATGTTGGTGCAGTAAAACTGTTAATAGTCCCCCAAATAAAGGTGAGGATACCGCAATAATATTATTGCGCTATAAATGTGGAGCTATTGCGAGTGTGTCGCTCTCCTCTACAACTGTACATCCTCTTAACAATAGTACGGAAATACAGGGGACAAAGGGTACTATATATGAGGATCATTCGTGGGAGAATCCTCTAAAAATATTTTCTTCACACCCTAAGGCAGAAAAAAAAGGAGAATTTTATAGTCCATCTAATCCAATTGAACATGGTCCATATCCTAAATATTATACCATTTCTGCTCGTTGTGAAGATCGCCATTTTGCCGACTGTATTATTAATAATAAAACGCCTGAATTCACACCAGAACAAGCAAAGCAAGCTGTTGAGGTTATACTCCTTTCATATCTTTCCGTTAAAAAATGTGCTACTGCAAAAATTGAAGAATTAAGAAACCTTGCCAAAAAAGAAGGAACAAGAAGTCTATTAGAAGGATTAGAACCCTTAATACAGAAAAACTTCAATAATCTAAAATGGTAAATTAAAATAAAGAACATTGAACTATGAAATCGTTCACATTACCTAACGGCGACAATATTTAGAAACTATAGTAGGAGTCTTACTTTTTATTATTTTTTTTATTAAGTAGTCCAGCCACCATCAATTCTTAAATCTGCACCTGTAATGTAGGATGCGTCTTCAGTTGCTAAAAATAGAATACCCGCAGCAATTTCTTCGGCTTTAGCCCAACGCCCTAAAACTCCTTCAGATTCAAATTCTTTTTTCACTTCTTCATATGTTATACTTCTATCCTTGGCTTGTTTTGCAACATCGCTTTGAAGCATAGGAGTATCAGTAGCACCCGGACTTACACTATTAACCCGAACATTAAAAGGTGCTAGATCTAATGCTAAAGCTCTTGTGTATCCTAAAACCCCTGCTTTAGTTGAACAATAATTAGCATGGTCTGTCTGACCAATATGCGCTGCAACGGAGGCAAGAGTTATAATTGAACCAAATTTCTGCTTTTTAAAATATGGAACGGCATATTTACATGTGTAGTGAGTTCCTTTCAAGTTTACATTAATTAATAAATCATAATCCACATCAGGAAAATCCTCAACGGGACCTACTCTAACAACACCAGCATTAACTATCAAAACATCTATTTTACCATGATTTTCAACAACAGAATCGATCATTTTCTTAACCTCCTCAGGTTTGGTCACATCTAGCTTAACCATCGTAGTTCTTTTTTTTCCTTCGTCATCTAATAGTTCATAAGTCTCTTTTAAGCCAACTTCATTGATATCTGAAAGGACTTGAGTCGCTCCTTCTTTTGCAAATAAGAGCGCTGTAGCCCTCCCAATCCCGGAAGCAGCGCCAGTTATAATAACAACCTTATCTTTAACTCTTATTTTTTAACCACCATTATTTAATAAAAATATCTTTATCTAGCCTTGAGAGTCTCTCGCATCCAGATTTAGTTATCCTATAACAATCTTCAATCCCCACTAAGCCAAAATTCTTAAAATTCTGCCATACTTCAATATCAAGAACCATGTTTTCTTCAAAGTTAATATCAAGTGTACGCATAGGACTGAATATATGTACTTCTTCGCATTCTAAACCAATACTATGTCCTGTAATATAACATTTACCTCTCTTTACAAGTGTTTTAAAAAATTTATTAGCACTTTTGAGCAACTCCTTCGCATTCAAACCAGGTTTTATATTTTCTACACAAAACTCTTGGACTTTGATCATCCTTTCCATTAGTTCTTCCCCTCCCTCAGGACAAGGACCGATTACAACCTCACGGCTTACATCAGATACATATCCGTGCCATACTGTTCCTACATCAAATCTAGTTATATCTCCGGGCATCATTTTAGTTCCTATTCCAGGAGCTTCAGGATCCGATGATCCTATACCCATTGTAAGATGATCCCAACCTTCAGCACCTTCATTTACTATTGTTCTTCTAGCAATTTGTAATAGCTCTATATCAGTTATTCCTTCTCTTACTGCATTTATCATTTCCATTATTGCTTTTTCAGAGATTTCTGTAGATTTTTTTATTCTTTTTACTTCTTCTTCTGATTTAATTAGACGCATGTCTAAGAAGGCTTGATCTCCATCAATAATTTTAGCGTTAGGAAACTTTTTTCGTATATATTCAGATTGATATCTTGGCATTAAAGTTTCAAGACCAATAGTTTTATCAGATAAGCTCCAAGCTTCAATTTTTTCGCCAATTCTTTCCATAGCCATTTTGGGTGATGCAATACCTTCCACATCTTTAACCCATGAAAACTTATCAAGACTATTATAGAGAAACCAAGTTACTAAACACTCCTCACCGTCCCTTCTAATCAAAGATAAACTAGGAAACTGATTATATAATACATATAAAATAGGGTTTGGAGCCACATGAAGCGTTGGCAATCCAGTAGTATAGAAAACATTTACGGGAGTAGCTGCAATTAACACATCAATATCGTGTTTATCAAGAATATCATTTGCTCTTTTTCTATTATATCCAATTGGTTCCATTTTGAATCGTCGTTAAGGTTTTTTTATATTAAAAATAATATATTTAGAGAATTCTTCTATAAACTAATCCATTTCATCCATAAAGATTTCTAACTTTTCTAAATCAGCCATATTCCCCTTAGGTTTAAGTTTCCCATCCATGAATAATTCCATTGGATCCTCATCACCAGTATAGATTCCATAAAATAGATCAGAATTTACTTCTAAACTCATTTCGGCATTTTCATTAAATCCATCAATAACTTTTGCTGTTTTATCTTTAAAAACTAATTGTAGTTTCAAATCAATATCTGGAAACACAAATTGCATAGTATTATTATAACTTTCAAATTCATCTGCTATTTCTGGATTTTCCAACATTTTCGCCCAACTCTGGAGCTTTTTTTTAATATCTTCTGCAGTTGCTATAATATTACACCTAAAATGATATTGCTTTTATAATATTCCTTTAATATGATCAAACATATATTATCTTTTAAGTTATGGCAAAAATTATTTTTTTTCAAGCACATCCAGACGATTTAGAGTTAAGTTGTTGTCATTTAATGCATTATCTTGCTAAAAAAAGTAAGAAAAATCATGTAATAAGAGTTGCTTCATTGACTAAAGGAGAATTTGGATTACCCGGAGCAGAATACGATAAATTTAAAGGGAATTTTCTAGCAAAAGTCCGAACTAGAGAATTATTCAAGGCTCAAGCTATTCATGGAATCCCTCCCGAAAATATTGACTTTTTTGGTTATATTGATGGTTTTGTTAAGTTTAATCGCGAATTTATTAAAAGGATAGCAGATTATATTAATAAAGAAAAACCAGATATTATCGTTGCTCCTGAGCCAATCTACACGTGGTATTTCCATAAAGATCATATCAATACGGGGAAAGCAATTTTCTATATAATATACAATAAATTACTAAATTATGAAAAAACGCCTATTCTTTATTATTATTCCTCATTAAGTTCAAATTACTACTTTGGATTTAGAAAAAAAGAAATTGCTTTAACAAAGAAATTAATTTCAAAGCATAAAACTCAAGCATGGTTAATGAATTCTTTAATGATGGGCTATATTCCACTTACAAGATTGGCGGGAATGAGATTAAAGCGTTGGAGATATGCGGAAGCATATCGTAGAGTCTATTTTAAAAATCCAGGGAAACATAAACCATCATTACTAAGTCGAATGATAAGTCATTTCTGCTATAGCCATATACAATGGTACTCTGCTAGATATCCACAAGCTATATTAGAGGATCTTAAAAGAAAAGGAGAAATTTAAAGATATAAAAAAAATTATTTAATTTCATCCATTTGTGTTTGTCTTCGACCTAATGAGAAAGAACTTAATATAATCAGGATAATCCCAACAAACATATAAATCGTAGATATAATTGACGGGGCAGCTAATAGGAAAACAAAGAAATAGACTATAATTGGAGATATCTGAATTGGAACTTGTTGAATGGGTATTAAATTGCTTGCTTGTCCTTTTGTGAATGCTGTTTGAATCCTTGCTATTCCTATTAAATTAACTAATGGTAGAATAATTGCAGCACTTATAAACCAGATCAATTCACCCCAGCTGGCTGTTTCTTCAAAAACTTTCGCAAAAACGCTCATTAATGGAGAGATCCAAAAATTTGATAAAGCAAACATACAACCTGATGAAATTGCTAATAGAATTCCAAAAAGTCTTTTATCTTTTTTAGCTATTATTTCACAAATAATAGCAATCAAAAAAAAAACAACTGTAAAAACAACAACATTAGCTACAAACGCAAGATCCATTAGATTTGTATTTACAATATCAATCGATAATTCACTAAAGCCAAGAAATGTAATTCCTAGTATCATGAGTAAGATTCCGATAATTTCCACCTTTTTTAATGATTCTCCTACTATATATACAGATCCAATTGCCAGAACAATTAGTCCCGCAGCCATAAATCCGGAGATCAGAGCTGGACCGATATATAACTGAGCTAGCATGAAAAATAATGATCCAATGACTAATTGCATTAATAAACCAATTATCCATAAAGGACTCTTTATCAAATATTTCATTAATTTTGAATCCTCATCAGATTTATCATTAACTACTTTTTTCTGTAAGACCGTCCCAAGATTGTTTATTATCCCAGAACTAATAGCAAGCGTTACACCAATCGTATAAACTGACGCATCCATTTAATTAAACCCTTCATTATTTTCTAGTAATTGTTATAGTATGAATACCGTCTTTTTTAATTACAATTAAAATTAATTGTTTTTCTTTATTCTCCTCTATATCACCTTCAGATATGCTAATATCGTATCCGTTTGGGTATTGAATTTTAGGGATAAAAAGAATTGTAGGTGCTGTAATCGAAGCCTTCCCATCAAATTCAAAATAGAGGGTGCCATCTTTTATGTTAAACTCCATTTTTAATGGAATTCCAGCGCATCTAATAAAATGAGGTCTACAAAAACCTTTAATTGCCCTTCCGCCGCTATTAATATCACTTGGATTCAGCTGCTGATCTTTACTAAATATTGATAAATCTTCTAAATTCCATTGATCTCCCCATTCATTAGTATTGTCAGGAGTATAGTTCCATTGTGTTGAATTCAATAGACTTTTATCTAAGGCATTATAATACATTGTAAGCGCGTTAATATGAGTTTCCCATGCGATATCTGGTTCTGTTTTGAAATTTTTGTAGGCAGATTTATTATTTATATCAAATGCTAATCCAAACTCTCCTATAATCGTAGGAATCCTACACCATTTTGTAATAGAAAGCTCTTTTATCATTCCTAAGTGGCGAATAAACATTGATTGAACATTTTTTTTACCGACTATGGGCTTCTTTGCTATTGGATCGTAATTAGCTTTTAACATCGGTCTTTTTGTGCCAATTGTTGCTACATCGTACCAATGAGACGCATTCACAGAATTTTTCGGTATTTTAAATGGGATATCTTCACCTCGCAGAAGTTTTTCAAATGATCCTTCAATGAACATAATTGATTCGGGCATAACGCTGCGAATTGCTTCTGTAAATTTAAAAATATAAGGCGAAAGATAATTTTCAGAAAAGTTAATTTTTTTACCATTTTTAGACATAAAATAGTCGTTCTTTAATATTACTGGCTCTCCATTATCATCCAAATCCCATACTCCTTCTCTCTTCCAGATGGGCTCAACACCATCAAACCATGCCGAAATATTGTTAGAATTTAAGTCATCACATTTAGTTTCTTTGATACCAAACCTCTTTATTTCATGAAATCCGATAGATCTAGTATGTCCCGCTCCTGTAAGCATAGCATCAATCGGTGTAAAAGCATAACCTAAAATATCTTTAAATCCTTTAAAATTACTTCCATCTATTAATTTCTCAATCCAACCTGGATTTGGTTCATTTAAAGTATCAAAACCTAAAACATGAGGATTATCTTTTACCCTTATTGCAATTTGTTTCATTGCACCAAAAAAATGGTTTTGTAAATAATCTTGAACATTAACACCATCAATTTGACACGAAGGAGCAAAATCTTTCCCACCAAAAAATAGAGTAAACATCGTACCATTAGCTAATCTATTTTCGTTTCCTGTCCAATACATAGAACTATATGCCTTTGGATTATTGAGATCATATCTATATTGCATTATAAACGCAGCTTCAGAAGCATTAAACTTGGTAAAATCTAAGCCTACTTTTTCAAAAGGCCATCCAGGTGCCCCATCGCCACCAGACATTCTGCTCCAGACATCTTGATGGGGATTTATAAATGTGTATAAACCATAACTCTCAGAAATTTTAAGGATTTCCTCTATATAATCTAAATATTCCTTATCATATTTACACGGACCTTCGTGTTCGATGGCTTCCCAGGTCACTAGAAATCTTAGACAATTAAACCCCCAATGTTTTAATCGAGTGAAGTGCTCATCTGCTTCCTTTATTGGAAAAGGTCGACCCACAAAAGAAACATCCTTATGATCACTAAAATCTGTTTGAAGGTGAGTTGCTCCATTTGGGTTTAAGGGCATTTTTGAGCTTGCTGATAAGTTCACACCCCTTAAAAATACCGATCGCCCTTCAAAATCTATAAAAAATTCATTATTTACTTTTAAATTCATTTTATCTCTAAATTATTTTTTGGAGGATACAATAAAAAAAATATTTTTCTCTAAAAGTAAAAAAAGAAGTATCATCTATAAATATGATATTGATAAAAATGGGCTAAATTCAAGGAAGCATTAGAAATATTATTATAGATCGAAGTATCATTAAACATATTCTTAAATATGAAATTAAGATCTTTTTATGAATGATAAAATCGCAACATTTGGAGAAATTATGCTAAGGCTTTCACCTCCTAACTTTCAACGTTTTTCACAAGCAAGGTCTTTTGATGCTATTTTTGGAGGTGGAGAAGCAAATGTAGCAGTCTCTTTAGCAAATTTTGGTTTATCTGTCGATTATGTTACAAAATTACCGAATAATGATATAGGAAATGCTTGTATTAATTATATAAGGCAATTTGGAGTTAATACTGAAAAAATTGTAAGAGGGGGGCGTAGAGTAGGAATCTATTTCCTTGAGAAGGGATCATCTGTTCGAGCGAGTAAAGTTATTTATGACCGCGCTCATTCTGCGATATCAGAAGCTAAAGCAGAGAATTTTGATTGGGAGAAGATTTTTAAAGATGTAAAATGGTTTCACTGGACAGGAATTACTCCTGCAATCTCTCAAAATCTTGCAGATATTTGCCTTGAGGCATGCAAAGTGGCTAAGAGTAAAGGTGTTGCTATATCATGTGACTTAAATTATCGTAGTAAGCTATGGAAATACGGAAAAAAACCTTTAGAAGTTATGCCAGAACTATTTAAATTTTGTGATGTCGCTATTGGAAACGAAGAGGATGCTGATAAAGTATTAGGCATTAAGGCACCTAAGACAGATGTCACTTCTGGTAAATTAAATGCTGAAAATTATAGATATGTTGTTGAAGAGACTGTAAAACAATATCCGAACTTAAAAAAAGTCGCAGTAACATTAAGAGGCTCGATTTCTGCCAGTTATAACACATGGTCTGCGATATTATATGATGGAAACGAGATGTTCGTTAGTTCAAAATATGATATTAATCCTATCGTTGATAGGGTTGGAGGAGGCGATTCTTTTATGGCAGGGTTAATCTATGGATTGCTCACATATAAAGAAGACCTCCAGTCTGCGCTTGATTTTGCGGTTGCAGCCTCTTGTTTAAAACATACAATTATAGGAGACTTTAATTTAGTTTCCGTTGATGAAATTCTTAAATTAATGGGTGGAGATACATCTGGTCGTGTATCTCGATAAATAATTAAAAAGGTAGTATTGAATATGGCAAGATTTACAAGTTTAGAAGTTTATAATACAATAATGGAACAGGGGCTTGTACCTGTTTTTTATAATGGCGATTTTAACACAGCTAAAAATATTGTTAAAGCAATTGCTAAAGGCGATGGAAAAATCGTTGAATTTACAAATCGAGGCGATTTTGCTTATAAAATCTTTTCAAAATTAGTTAGACTTTTTAAAATACATGAACCAAAATTGATTTTTGGAGTTGGTTCTGTTATTGATCCTTATACTGCCGCATTATATATTAACAATGGGGCTAATTTCGTTGTTGGTCCAATAACTAATCCTAAAATTGCAAAATTATGTAATCGAAGAAGGATTCCTTATTCTCCGGGATGTGCTACCCCATCTGAGATTTCATATGCCGAAGAATTAGGGTGTGAAATCGTGAAAATCTTTCCAGGAGGACTATTAGGTGGTCCTGATTTTGTAAGATCTGTGTTAGCTCCATCTCCGTGGACTAAGATCATGCCTACCGGAGGAGTCGATATCACTGAAGAAAGTATAAAAAGTTGGTTCGATTCTGGTATTGTGGCAGCAGGAATTGGTTCTAAACTAATTACAAAGGATTTAATTGCTAATAGCGATTGGGATGGAATTACTAAAAAAGTTTTAAATACATTAGAATTAATTAAAAAGTATAAAAAATGATAAGTTTAGAGAAAATAATGGATGTTAAAATTGAAAATTTAATTATTACTGCAACAACGGCGAATTCTTGGATTTATCCAGATGTTAAAAATTGGGCTCAGACAACTGATGAATTAATTGAAGATGTTGTTGGATGTTATGAGGCTGGTGCTGCAATTGCTCATGTGCATCTGCCTAGAGGGGAGGAAGTCGAAGTAGTTAAGAGAATAAGAGAAAGATGTGATGTTATTGTTCAAGCAGGTATGTCTAGTGAATCAATACCACAAAGAATAGGTGATTTTCAAGCAAAACCAGATATGATGTCAGTAATTTTAAATCATCATGCTGAATTTTTTACTAATACTACTGTAGATATATTACATCCAACAAAAGAATTAGAAGATTATTGTGTGAAATTAAAAGAATACAATATTCGCCCTGAGTGGGAAGTGTGGCATCATGGATCCTATTGGAACTTGAATTATTTAATTGATAAAGGATTATTAGAATGGTCAAAACCTCACATTTTAACAATGTTCTTTAATTGGCCAGGTTCAACATGGTCACCTCCAAATTACGATGAGTATATTCATAGGAAAAAATATATGCCAAAAGACTGCGTTCATTCGGTTAGTGTAATGGGGGAAAATCAATTGAGACTTCTTGTTTTTGTTCTAACACATGGAGGAAACATTCGAATAGGCACAGAAGATTATCCTTTCATCAAAAAAGGAAAGCCCGCAAAAAATAATACCGAAATTGTTGAACAATATGTAAGTATTTGTAAACAAGTAGGTCGAGAAATAGCAGATCCTTCCGAAGCAAGAAAAATTTTAAATTCTCGCAAAATGTAAAAAATAAAGATTGATAGAACGCATATAGGCTTTAAAATAGAAATCTTTTATTCATTCCTAATTAAAGAATCTAAAATATTTAACATCGCAAGGATTAAAAATTGAAAAATAAATATTTAGCGTAATTAGTTAGGATACATTATTCGTGAAATGTTTGCGTATTCTAAATATATTATTCTAGTATTATACGGATATATTATTTTGTTTTCGTGCTTAGATATTAAAAACAACATAATTAATAGTTTATAAGGTGGTTTGAAAAAGTTGAAGTTAATAACTTGCCATGTGCCCGAATTTATTTGAAATCTCTTCAAATACAAAAAGCGTGGGGAAGCATATCTGGCAGGAATTGAAGATTTAGTAAATCAGAATATATACCCAAACCGATCTGAAGTTATTAGAGTCGCTATTCGAGATCTCTTAAAAACAGAGTTAAACACGGTATTTCATAGAAAACAAGAATAATATCCTTTTTTTTCCTTTTCTTTATTATTATTATTATTATTCGAATATAGCCAATTGAAAATTCGATTTATACTGAACAGTTTTTTATGCGACAATATGTTATATAATTTCAATGTTAGGAATAACTTTTTGGATTATATTTTTTATCGGAAGTTATTTTATTATTTTTTTTGCTGCTGACATCTTTTTGGATAATTTGAAAGATATTTGTATCATTTACAATTTATCACCTTTTATTATTGGAATTTTGGTTCTTGGAATTGATCCTGAAGAATCAATCGCGTCCATAATTGCTGCTATTAACGGGCTACATTACGTTTCTATTGGAAACGTAGTTGGTAATTCTATAATTGCTATGACATTACCATTTTCCTTATCTTTAATATTCTACACTTTGAAGTTTAAATCTCTATCAAGATTTTACTTAATAATATTATATATTTTATTAATTAATCTTCTTTTTAGCTTCGTATTTAACAATTTTATGTTTGTATCCGGATTAATCGCTTTAGGAGTATATATAATCTACTTTTTGAGGAATCTTAGGCATTACTCCAAAGAAAAGGATAGAAATGTAGAGGATATCGAAGATGACATAAAATTTAACGAAATAGAATCGATGGAATTACAAGGATCCTCTAAAGTAAGGAAGATTATATTAGTATTTATTGGATTTGTCTTTATTTTAATTGGAGGAGAATTACTAATTTTATCTGCAGGTCAAATTATTGATATCCTACATATACCTGAAGCGTTTTTTGGATTTATTATTATAGGGTTCGTTACTAATGTAGAGGAATTAACCTTGATTTTAAAATCCGTAAAGAAAAAGTCCGTAGATATTGGTTTCGGAGGTATGATTGGTAAATTAATTTGGAATTTGACAATTACTTTCGGAATTAGCGGAGTTATTATGGCGAATATATCTTTTAAATTAATATTACTATGGAATTGGTTAATTTTTTTAATAATTATCGTATATTTCAACCTTTCTTCTAGAAGAGAAAAGCTTACCAAAAAAGATGGATTAATTTTGTTGGTCATCTTTATTGTTTTTATCATTATTAACGTTTTTTTGGCAGAAAATTAATCATATTTTCTATTTAAAACTTTTATTCATTGAACAATTCATATTCTTGATGAGCTATACGCATAATGATTTCAAATATATTGATTCACACTGCCACTTTTTCCCACCGCAAATATTTGAAGCAATTTGGAACTACTTTGAACAACGAGATAATGAAGGTAAAATAAAAGGATGGTTAATCAATTACAAGCTACCAACGGAAGATTTAGTAAAAATTCTTGAAAGCAAAAATGTAAAATATTATACTGCATATAATTACGCTCATAAGGCAGGCGTAGCAGAATACATTAACGATTGGACTTATGAATTTAATCAAAACTATAAGAATGCGATTCCTTTTGCTTGTGTTTGGCCGGAAGATAAAAATCTCGTTGAATATATTAAAAAAGCGTTCGACGAATACGATTTTTACGGCATAAAAATTCAACCATTAGTCCAGAACTTCTACCTAAACGACAATCGTTTATATGAGGTGTATGATTCAATTGTCGATAGAGGCAAATGGATGAATGTCCACATAGGAACAGCGCCTTATCGAAACCAGTACGTAGGATACAAAAATTTTATGAATTTTTTTGAAAAATATCCAGAAATGAACATAATCATAGCTCATATGGGAGCTTTTGAATACGATAAATTTTTAAAACTATTAGATAAACACGAGAACCTCTATTTGGATACCACCATGATTTATATACCTAATAATATATTTCCTGAAAGAGGATCAAAGCGTCCCAAACCGGACGAATTACTATCTTATCAAGATCGAATACTATTTGGCTCTGATTTCCCTAATATCCCCTACGACTACGAAAAATCTACAAAAGGATTACTAGAAATGGAGTTACCTAGATCTTTTTACGAAAATATTTTTTTTAATAATGCTAAACGTATTTTTAAAATTCAATAACTATATAGATTAAATCATTAAACGAGATTAAATCATGAGAAACTTAAGCTCAGAGGACAAATTATTTTTTTTTGAAAAAAGTTTTTTTACTCTAGATGGACTTTGGATGATAGAGGCGGAAGAGGAAACGGATTGGAAGGTCGCATTAAAGATTGATTTAGCTGTATGGAAAAAGTTGTTAAAAATCATTATTCGAAGGCTAAAAAAATATTTGAAGATCGAGACAAATAATCTAAACGACTTAATTGAAATTCTTACTTTTCGATGGTCTATAGAAGGTTGGGATTATGAACTGAAACGAAATGAATGCGATAAAGCAGAAATAATAATTAAAAAATGTCCTTATAAAGCGGCTATGGATCGAAATCCAGAACGTCAAGATAAAATTTCTTTAATCTGTAAGGACATGTGTATTCCATTCTATAAATCAATTATTAGAGATTTCAATACGGAAATAACTGTAAAAAGAACTATGTACATGGGATTAGGTGATAATTTCTGCAATTTTAACTTTTATTTAGATAAAACTTTTATAAGTAAAGAAGAAAAAGACGAATCTATTAAACCTTTGAGGAGAATTAGTAAAAAAGATAAATTGTTTTATTTCGAAAGAAATTTTAGAACGCTCGACGGGTTGTGGGTAATAGAAACCGAAAACGAGATAGACTGGGATACGGCTCTAAAACTTGATATAATTGTATGGCAGAGATTATATAGAATCATATTTCGTAGAGTAAAAAAATATTTAAAGCTCGAGGGAAATTCTCTGAACGACTTAATAAAAATTCTTTCTTTTGTATGGAATTGTGAAGGTAATATCCACGAAACCCTTCAAGACGGCGAGAAGAAGGCAGTAATTAACATCACCAAATGTCCTTATATCGAAGCCATGGAAAGAAATCCAGATAGACACCACAGAATAGAGTCAATTTGTAAAGAAATGTGCGTCCCATATTTAGAACCAGTAATAAAGGAATTCAACCCTAAAATTAAATACACGAGAGATAAGTTTATCGGCACAGGGGATTCTGTGTGTGATTTCATCCTAGAATTGGAGGAATGAAAATATTATTGCATTAATCATAAGTTAATCATAAACCTTTTTGTAAAACCCAACTTGATTTTTAACAGTTGAGATTATCAACTCTCTTTCATCGTCTGTTATATCGTATAATTTAAATATTAAATCGTCAATCTCTCTTGATAAGTGAATGGCTTTATCACCTAATTTACCGTTGTTATCGATAAGAGAATGGATTATTGTTTGTACTTTTTCGCTTAAAGACTTTTTTTGATCTGGGGAAGCGTTCTTAATTGGTAAGTGCCGGATCATATATTGGTTCAGATTTATAGTCGTGTTCTTTTGGTTGTTTATTCCGTAGAGGCAGTAATATTGGATAAGAGAAGAATTTAAAATTGCGCATAAGAATTTTAATTCGATATGGTCATCGCTTATTATCGAATAAATTGAAGAGGTAAAACAAATATTTTCCTTACTGAAAGTAGCTTGAGGAAAAATATTGTTGTGCTTAATTAAAAGCTTTGGATTAGTATAATATTCGAGATTTTTCCCTTTTAAGATTTTTGGGTCTGCCATTTCGATGTTGAAAGACTTATTCCTTTTAAAATTGTAATAATCAAAATCTTCTTTTGCTTTAATAAAAAAACATGAGTTGTTAGTATTCTCTTCTATCAAACTCAATATTTGCCTTAATCCTTTATCTTCTTCCCCTCGAATCATATTTGGGATATGTTTAATACTAAGATAATTTAAATCCCCTGTAATTTCTATTTTATTGATAAGGTCTATAATTTCTCTATTAGTTTTAATTCTAATTCGGTTTAAAGGAGTGGTTTTAGAATCGCAATAAGGGCATGTCTTATCATATGTATAGACGTAAATCTTTTTTTTGTGGGAACTGAGAGGGCATGTTGAATTAAAGCATATTCTTAAGGAATCAACATTTTGTTTTTGATATTTAGTAATTTTGCTATTTGGGTATTGATAGATGTTTAAGTCTTTGAGCGAGTTTAATTTTTTTTCGTAAAAAACAATTTGAACTTCGTTTGTTGCTTTTTTAAAAATATTAGGACCAACATCGTAGATTCTTAGAAGATTAGCAATAGATAATAGACTTTCTCTAAAATTTACGTATCCTTGCCTCAATAAAAAGCTTTTTGGTACTAAATATCCTATTATTCCATCCGTCCACGCAAGAGACTTTAATAAAAATGCGCAGTAAATGTCGTTGTAAAAAATATTTTCTAATTTTAATTTTTTTTTTTGATTTACATCCAATATATTCCCATAAGGAGGGTTTCCAATAATTAGATCAAACTTAAGCTTACTAGATTTCTTTAAACTATCTTCTAACAAAATATTCGACTTTAAAGTTGATAAAAGTCTAGAATTATATGGATTTGATTCGTTATAACACCACTTAAATAATTTTAAAATGCATAGTTTCCTAGCAGAATCATTTATTTCGGAGCCATAAAGATTTTCTAAAATTTCCAACTTTATTTTATTTATATCAAATTCAGAATTAAGTTTTTTAATTATTTCGTAAATTTGATTAGCAGAACTTAAGAGAAACACACCAGAGCCGCACGCAGGATCAAAGATTGAAGCATTCAATAGTTTCTGTTCGCAAACTTTCCTTAAGCTATCCTCTAACTTAAAAATATCTTTCAAGTTGTTTAATTGAGTATCCTTCAGATTCTTGTTTAAAAAAAGACTTAACCCTTGAGAAACCATAAAATCGGAAATAGCTTTTTGAGTGTAATAAGCACCTTCTTTTTTCCTACTCTGATGCGTTTCTAAAAATCCTGCTTCAATATTACTTAGCGTTTTGAAGCTATCTGAAATTTCTTTACGATTTTGAGTTTCTATAGAATTGAGAACGGATTTATATATTACATCAATTTTTTCGAGTTTTTCTTTCTCTCTCATGGATTAAAACTTTCATTTAGCGAAAAATTTGCGATATTAAGATCTTACTCCTTATATTCTTTATCCTTTATCTTTTTATAGTTATATTTATTTATAATAATTAGAAGTATGACGAATAACGAAGATGAAGAAGATTACCATGGAGTCGCTCCAATCAAGCTTATAATAAAAAAATTGAAAAAAGAGTACGATAAGGACCCTAACGATTGGAGAGTTATAGGATCAAGAGACGACCAGGGAAATACAGATACTTTTATAACAAAAAAACCCAATGCTTATTGGTTAAAATCTAAAATGCTCAGTCCTTATTCCTCGTTAACTATGGGTACCATTGTTCGAAATATTGACAGAGATATCGAGGAAGAAGCGA
>Ga0209121_10000876_pt1 | contig 32290 bp, 28 predicted proteins | sample Cruoilmetagenom3_FD_187292 | JGI IMG/M metagenome (GOLD analysis project Ga0209121, IMG submission 187292) | Oil polluted marine microbial communities from Coal Oil Point, Santa Barbara, California, USA - Sample 3 (SPAdes) (version 2) | ecosystem: Environmental > Aquatic > Marine > Oil seeps ... | reverse complement strand
GAGGTATAACGAAGCAGATTTTACGGTTACTAACCAATTAGTAAAAGAGGTAATTTCTTTACCAATGCATACCGAGTTAGAAGATGAACAAATAGAGTTTATCACCAATAAAATTAAAGAATTTATAGCAAATAATTAGGGCGTTACCACAAGGGTCAGGCTGTACGCTAAAATCTTTTTTTGCCATATATGCAAGCAAAAAAAGGATACCGCTACCATCCTTAACGCAAATACAGGCCAATGAAAATATTAGTAACAGGAGGTTTAGGTTTTATAGGATCTCATACAGTTGTAGAACTTCAAAAAGAAGGATACCAAGTTGTAATAATAGATAATCTTTCTAATTCTTCTATAGAGGTTTTAGACGGAATTGTTGCAATTACAGGAAAAAAACCAATATTTGAGCAATTAGATTTAAAAGATAAATTAAAAGTACAAGCATTTTTTAAAGCACATCAAGATATTGAAGGTGTTATACATTTTGCAGCATCTAAAGCAGTAGGAGAGAGTGTAAAAAAACCTTTAATGTATTATGAAAATAATATTAATACATTGGTTTATGTACTTCAAGAATTAGAAAAATTGAAAGTAGCTAATTTTATATTTAGTTCTTCATGTACTGTTTATGGTCAAGCAGAAAAAATGCCTATAACCGAAAGTTCCCCAATACAGGTTGCAGAATCTCCTTACGGAAATACAAAACAAATTGGCGAAGAAATAATACAAGATGCTTGTAAAGTAAATAGTAATATACAGGCTATTTCTTTGCGTTATTTTAACCCTATAGGAGCGCATGAAAGTATTCATATTGGAGAGCTACCTAAAGGAGTGCCGCAAAATTTAATACCATATATTACGCAAACAGCAATAGGTTTACGAGAAGAATTATCTGTTTTTGGTAGTGATTATCCTACACCTGATGGTACTTGTATAAGAGATTATATTCATGTTGTAGATTTAGCAAAAGCACACGTAGCAGCAGTAAAACAGTTGATAGAGAAAAAGAATGAAACAAACTATCAAACTTTTAATCTAGGAACAGGTATTGGTAGCTCTGTTTTGGAGGTAATTAAATCTTTTGAGCGTGTTTCTGGACAAAAGCTAAATTATAAAATGGTAGATAGAAGAGAAGGAGATATTACTTCTGCTTATGCAGATACTAAAAAGGCAAATGCCACTTTAGGTTGGAAAACCGAACTGTCTTTAGATGATGCAATGCTTTCTGCATGGAAATGGCAACAAAGCTTAAAAGCGGATTAGTAAATATTAAATTATAAATACTTTCTCTTATAAATTTTGTAATATTTCTCTTATATGATTAAAGTATCTGTATTAATATCTTGATTAACAATAATTTAATGTTATCTATTCGTGATTGGTTAATATTATTGCGTTCTTTGTAAAGAATGAAAATGATAAAACAATGAAATTGATTACAGTAAAACGTCAGACAAGACAAGAAAACAGATTCGCTCCTAAAATGGGACGTGTAAATGCCAAAGTAACGTATATTAAAAAGCAACTGCTTGGTATTCCTATAAAAACGCTACACAAATACAGAGAAACCTATTACGGAAAAGTAAAAGACTGTGAAGATTGTGTCTTAAGTAGATAAAAAAAAAGCCTCGAATTATTTCGAGGCTTTTTTTTTAAGATTAATTTTTTATGCTTCTTTCTTTTTAAAATTACCAAGAATCAGTAACCCTAAACCTAGCATAACAGACATATCTGCAACGTTAAAAATTCCGGTTCTAAAAACACCTCCAAGATCTATATGAAACATATCGGTTACAGAACCATACATAAATCTATCGTATATATTTGCTATTCCTCCACCTAAAATACAACAGAAACCTATTAAAGAAAAGGTGTCTAGATTTTTGTTTTTAAAAATTAAATACAAAACATAGGCCATAACAGAAACAGGAATAATCAGTAAAAAAATAGCACGCATTGTAGGGCTTAAATCGCTTCCCATACCTAAAAATGCACCTGAATTTTCTACATTATGCAAGGTGAAAAAATCACCAATAATTTCAGTTTTACTTCCTCTTGTAACGTTTTCTCGTGTCCAAATTTTAGAAAGCTGATCAATTACAATATTAAAAACAATTAAAAATGTAATAAATAAAGAACGTTTCATTATGCTTTAGTTTCTATAGATGCAGCAGCAGTTTGTGCTTCTCTATTAATTTTTTTAACTAAGCCTTGTAATACTTTTCCAGGACCAACTTCTGTAAATAAAGTAGCGCCATCTGTTATCATTTGTTGTACAGATTGTGTCCAACGTACAGGAGCTGTTAGTTGTGAAATTAAATTTGTTTTTATTTCGGTTTCGTTTATAACTGCACTTGCAGTAACATTTTGATAAATTGGGCAATTAGGTTTACTAAATGTAGTGTTTTCAATTGCTGCAGCTAATTCTTCTCTAGCAGGTTCCATCATTGGTGAATGAAAAGCGCCTCCAACAGGAAGTACTAAAGCACGTCTTGCTCCTGCTTCTTTCATTGCTTCACAAGCACGATTAATAGCTTCAATTTCTCCAGAAATAACTAGTTGTCCTGGACAGTTGTAATTTGCTGCCACTACAATACCTTCGGTTTTAGTACAAATATCTTCTACTAGTTTATCTTCTAAACCTAAAACAGCAGCCATAGTACTAGGCTGTAACTCGCAGGCTTTTTGCATTGCTATAGCACGTTTTGATACTAAGCGCAAACCGTCTTCAAAAGTTAAAGCACCATTTGCAACTAAGGCAGAAAATTCACCAAGAGAATGACCAGCAACCATATCTGGTTTAAAATTTTCTCCTAGAGTTTTAGCTAAAATTACAGAATGTAAAAATATAGCAGGTTGTGTTACTTTGGTTTCTTTTAGTGCTTCAGCAGTACCTTCAAACATGGTGTCTGTAATGTTGAATCCTAATATTGCATTAGCATCTTCAAATAAATGTTGTGCTTCTGGTGAGTTTTCGTAAAGGTCTAAACCCATTCCTGAAAATTGTGCTCCTTGACCTGGAAATATATATGCGTTCATTGATATCTAAATTTAAGATGCAAAAATAGTAATAATTTATTAAAGCTACTTGCATATATATTCACTGCTTTAATTTGTGTTTTTAATATAGAAAAAAAGGATGCTTTACTAAAGCATCCTTCAAGTTAACCTTTTATTTCCTACAATAAAAAGCACCCCTAATTATTTTATATATTTTTTGAAACACATAATATTTATTTACAATGGTCTCTTAGATTTAATGATGTAGATAATTTAGTACTAATACTACTTTTTGTTCGTTTGGAATTAACACCAGTCTTATACTGTAATACTAGAAAATTACTATACATGCCACTTAGTAATTAACGATGGGTTTATTATTTCTAGAAGTGTAATTACGGTTGTAATCATCTGTACTTCTAGTGTCGACTGAGCTATTTAATTTGATATCGAAAAGCAACATGATTTGTGCTGTTACAAGTGCTATTGCAAACACTATTAATACAATAAACAAGAAGTTGTTTTTTTTCACAAGTAAGTAGGTCAATATTTAAAACAATATTAACGCAATAATGCAAGATGTAAAAAAAAATGTCGTGAAGTGATGAGTTTTGTACGTAGAAAGTAAAGTTACAAATACGCTTAAACGGAGTTTTTAAACAGAACACCGTTAAATAATATGCGTTTTTAGACGTTAAAGCTGATTGTAGGCGTTTTTAAAATCTTGTTTATATGTGTTTGATATAGGTATTTCTAGGTTGTTTATGTGTATGATAGATCCTTTTACACTGTCAATATTATCTAATTTAACAGCGTATGATCTGTGTACACGACAAATTCCTTTCTGCTCATTTTGTTGAAGAAAGCTATTTATAGTGTCTCTTTTTAAGTACTTTTTTGTTTTGGTATGTATTTCTATATATTTATCTGAAGACATTATAAAAAGTAAATCACTATCTTTTACTTTATGTATTTCATGACCTATTTTAATATTAAAATAGCTGTTGTTTTTATGATGTCTTTTAAGTACTATATTTAAAGTAGAAAATATGGTAGCCTCATTAAAAGGTTTTAGTAAATAACTGTCTGGAGTTAGTTTAGATGCTTCATTAACGGTAGATTCATCAGCAAAAGAGGTTAAGAATATAAATGGAATATTTACATTGTCTTTGATGTATTTGGCAATTTCAAATCCTTGATTTCTGCCATGCATATTTATATCTAATATTGCAATGTCTGGAGGATTTGTTTTTAAAGAGTGTATGGCGCTTTCTGCATTGAAAGCTATATCTGAAACCTGATAACCCAAATCTTCTAATATGCTATTAAGTTGTTCTGAGATGAATACATCATCATCAACAATTAAGACTTTTGATTTTGTTTTATCTGGCATGAAATGTTATGTTTATAGTAAATCCGTTGGTGTTACTAATTTGTGTTTTACCAAGTAATTGTCTTGTTGAAAGCGAATAGATTAATTTCATACCAAAAGATTTGGTTGTTGTTATATCAAAATTTTCAGGCAAACCTTTACCATTATCAGAATAACTAAATTGAATTTCGTTATTTGTTTTTATAATACTAATGTCTACTTTTTTAGTGTCTGTTTTATTCCAAGCATATTTTATACTATTCGCAATCAATTCGTGTAAAATAAAACCTAATGCTTGTGTTTGTTCTACATCTAACCACAATTCTTCACCATGCACAGTAAAACAATCTTCTGGTGCTTTAATGGGTTGTAATAAAAGAGTAACAATGTCATTAAAATATTCTAAAACATCAATTTGTTGATAGTTTCCTTTTTGATACATTTTTTGATGCACCAATTGCATAGCGTCTATTCTTTTTTTGCTATCTATTAATGCTTCTTTGGCAATTTTATCTTCGGTGTTTTTAGATTTTAAATATAATAAGGAAGATACTACTTGCATATTGTTTTTAACACGATGATGTACTTCTTTTAATAAAATTTCTTTATCGTTTAAAGCTACTCTAATAGCTTTGTTTTTTTTAGAAAGTACCGCAGCAATTTTCTTTTTTTGATTATAAAAATAAGCAATACATAGCACTACTGCTAAAAGAATTATTATACTGAAAATTGCGGTATAATTTCTTAGTTTATTACGTTCTTCTTTTTTGTCATATTCATATTGAAGTAGCTTAATTTCGTTTGCTTTATTAATACTATCTGTTAACGATTTCTTTTTGTAAACATCCTGCATTTCAAGACGGATAATTTGTTTTATACCATCTTCATTTCTTATTTGATTGCTATAGGTGTTATATTCTTTATGGTATTTAATAGCGTTTAATAAATCTCCGCTTTCTTCATAGGCCATTGCTAAACCAGAACTTGCTAACTTTAGTGTATTAATGTGGTTTGTATTTTTAGCAACTTCATAGGCTTTTTTGTAGTATGTATGGCTTTCTTTTTTTCTGTTTAATTTGTGGTATATTTTAGCAGTAATGATATAGGCATTATCTAAATTGTCTTTTATTTTTAAAGTTTCAAATTGATGTAGAGCCAGCGTAATATGCTCTAAGGCTTTATCTGTTTTGTTTAGTTGTAGTAGTACGTTTGCTAAATTAGCTCTTGTTTTTGCCTCTAATGTATAGGCTTTACTAGTGGTGGCAACTTGTAAAGCTTGGTTATGAAAATCTAGTGCCTTGTCTAGACCGTTAAGCTCTAGGTGTAATACACCTAATTTGTTTAAAGAATTTATTAATCTGTTATTGTTATTAAGGCGTTTAGCATAGTCTACTGCTGTGGTATAGTTTTTTTTTGCAGTTTCATATTCTTTAATAGTAATGTTTACATCACCAAGACTTTCATAGATAGAAGATTTAAATCCTGCAAAATGATGTGCTACACAAAAGTTTAGTGCCTTTTCAAAAGTTTCTATACTAAGTTTATACTTTCCTTGCGCTTCATATATTTCACCAATATTAATTTTTGCTCTTGCATATTCTACAAAAATATTATGTTTTTTAGCATATTCAAGGGCTTTAAAATGATACTCTAAAGCGGTATTCGTGTTTCCTAAGTTGTTATTTAGGTTTCCTAAGTCTCCGTAAATTTCAGCAATACCTGTATAATATTCATTTTTCAGCGAAACCTCTAAACCTTCTTGTAAGGTTTTGTTAGCTTCATCAAATTGACCTAACATCATTTGTGAATGTCCTAAAAAATGGTACGCTTTAGAAATATTATCATGCTGTGTTGTTGTTTTGGCTAAGGCTAAATATTCCGAACTATTTTTTAAACCTTGGTTAAAATCTAAATACACTGTTTTCCAGCAACAATAACGGTATGCATCTAGTCTTACATTTATAGGTCTCGTTTTTTGTGTGGCTATTTGGTAAGCAGAGTCTATAGCGCGTTGTTTTTTACTACTAACTTGGCTAAACCCTTGTATAGTAAAAAATAGCGCTATTAAAATATATGCGTACCTCATGTATTATAGCTATGGTAAGTGAAATGATTTAAATAAAAACATATAAATATTGTTTTATTAAAGGTTACTAGTAGCGGCTTCTGCACAGCGTTCACCATCCATGGCAGCACTAACAATTCCGCCAGCATAACCACCTCCTTCACCACAAGGAAAAAGGCCAGTAATTTCAGGGTGTTCTAAATTTTCTTTTCTTGGAATATTTACAGGAGATGAGGTTCTAGATTCTACACCAATAATATTGGCTTCGGCAGTATAAAAGCCTTTCATTTTAGTACCAAAAGCTTTAAAACCTTGACGTAATCTGCTTCCTATTAATTTGGGAAACAAAGAGTGTAGAGGAGCAGCATTTAATCCTGGTTGGTATGAAGTAGGATTTAAACTAGAAGATAAATTACCTTCTACAAAATCGGTTAATCGTTGTGCAGGAGCTGTTTGGCTTCTTCCTCCAGCAGTAAAGGCTAGTTTTTCAAAATCCTTTTGATATTCTAATCCTTTTAAGACTCCAAATTTTTCGTATTTAGGTAAATCATTATCCACATTAATTTCTACTACAATACCAGAATTTGCAAATTCGTTATTTCTTTTAGAAGGCGACATACCATTAACTACAACTTCGCCATTTGCAGTAGCAGCAGGAACAATAAATCCGCCAGGACACATACAGAAAGAATATACACCTCTATTATTTACTTGATGCACCAAACTGTAGGCAGCAGCAGGAAGTAACTCGTTTCTGTTGCCATCACAATGGTATTGAATAGCATCTATAATATGTTGTGGATGCTCTACACGAACTCCCATAGCAAAAGATTTTGCTTGTAAGGCAATTTCTTTTTTATGTAATAAATAATAAATATCTCGAGCGGAATGACCTGTAGCCAAAATAACTCTATTTGCTGTTAGTTCTTTACCATTTTGAAGCTGAATACCTTGAATGGCATTGTTTTTTATAATAAAATCGGTGACACGAGATTCAAAATGAATTTCGCCACCATATTTTAAAATGGTTTCTCTGATATTTGATACCACTTTTGGTAATTTATTGGTACCAATATGCGGATGCGCATCTACCAGAATTTGATCTGTTGCACCATGAAAAACAAGGTTTTCAAAAATACGTCTTACATCACCACGTTTTAAACTTCTTGTATATAGTTTTCCGTCACTATAGGTTCCTGCACCACCTTCACCAAAGCAGTAATTAGAATCTTCATTTACAAAATGATCTTGGTTTATAGCTTTTAAATCTCTACGTCTGTCTTGCACGTTTTTTCCGCGTTCTAAAACAATGGGTTTAAAACCAAGTTCTATACAACGCAATGCAGCATACATTCCTGCAGGACCAAAACCTATAATATGAACAGGTTTTGCTTTGGATACGTCTTTATATTCAAAAACATATTCTGAAGTTTCAGGAACAGGCTCATTTATATAAACAGCAACTTTATAATTAAAGAATATTTTTGGTTTACGCGCATCAATAGATTTACGCAATACTTTAATGCCTGAAATATCTTCGCGAGAAATAGCTAGTTTTTCGGAAGCTTTTATTAGAAGAATATTTGTTATTTCTTCTTCTTTAAGTGAAACGCGTAATTGAAGGTCTTTAATCATGTTGCGAATTTAAGGAAAATTGCAATAGCGAATTAAAGATTTTTTGTTTTACACTTGTTACAGTGCCTACAGAAAATAGGTTTGTTTAAAAGCGAAGTGATTTTTTGTAAGAAGAATACGCTTTTTTATATTTCTATTGTAGAGATTACGCAAATAGGCTTTTAAAAAACCTGTAAATAAATACTATTTATTAAAAAGCCTGATAGCAATTGCTAGCAGGCTTTATTAATTTTTATGCTACAGAAATAGTATTAAACTAAGGCTCCATTTGCACCAATTACTTGTCCAGAAATCCATTTAGAATCATCACTAGATAAAAACAGTGCTACTCTAGCAATATCTATAGGTTTTGCTAAACGATTGAATGCATTCATACTACTTAATTTTGCTATAAATTCTGGTGTTTTACCAGTTAAAAACAATTCGGTTTCTGTAGCTCCTGGAGCTAAAGCGTTTACAGATATTCCTCTTCCTATTTCTTTAGAAAATACACGTGTCATTTGTTCTACTGCAGCTTTAGATGCAGAGTATAATGCATAGGTAGGAAACATTAATTTTACAGTACTTGAGGATATATTGATGATGTTTCCGTTGTCTGCTAATTTACTACTTGCTTCTTGAAGCGTGTTAAAGATACCTTTAACATTAACATCAAACTGTTTGTCAAAATCTGCTTCCGTATTATCTTTTAATTCTTTAGAAATCATTGCACCAGCATTGTTAATTAAAACATCTACTTTACCAAAAGCACTTAATGCTTGATCAAACAATGCAGTTACCTCTTCTTTTTTGCTTACATCTGCTTTTACTGAAATAGCTGTTCCGCCCTGTTCTTTAATGGTGTCTACAGTTGCTTGTGCTTCGGCTTCACTATTAGAATGATTAACTACTACTTTTGCACCATTTTTTGCTAACAGTGTTGCAATTTCTTTTCCAATTCCTTTAGAAGAACCGGTTACTATTACTACTTTACTATCTAGTTTCATATGATTATAGTTTTAAGAGTTATTTATGTTTAAGGGTTTTTTCCTTATTTTAAAGCAATAAGTTTGTCTGCTATTACAGTTAAATTAGATGCTATTATTTCTGGTTTTTCTGCTAATGGATATAATTGTGCTCCTGGTCTGCTAATAAAAGCACCTCTCCAATTTGCCCAAATAGCACCTGCAATATCCCAACCATGTGCTGCTACTAAAAGGCATTCTTCTGGTTTTATCTGCATTTTTCTAGCAGCCCAATCATAAGCATCTGTATGAGGTTTAAATTTACCCATATCTTCAATACTTAATCTTTCATCAAAATACTCTAATAAACCAGCATTTTTAAATTGTGTTTCTACACCTTTGTTAGATGAGTTTGTAAATGAAACAAGTTTATAACCAGCATCTTTTAACCTTTGTAAAGCGGCTTTTACTTCTGGATGTGCAGGTAAAGATCTAATAGGACCTAAAATAGATTCTCTAGCTTGTTCTTCTGTTAAGGTTATACCATGGTTAGAAGCTACCATTTGTAAAGCTGCAGCACCTATGATACCAAAATCATTATATTGTCTTCCAACAGTAGAAACTAAGGAGTATTGTAGCATTGTGGTAAACCATAATGGTAAGAGATCGCTTCGGTTTCCTAACACTTTACCAACACTTTCTTTCATGGCAGTAAGGTCTAATAAGGTTTCATTAACATCAAAAAATAACACCTTAGGTCTTATGTTTGTGCTTTCTGTTTTTGAAGGTTCATTTAAAGTAGAGCTAAATGCTAAATGCGGAGCAGCCAAACCTACCATTGCTGTTTTTTTAATAAAATCTCTTCTGTTGTTTTTTTTATGTATCATGTGTTGTATTGTTATAAAAACATACTAACTAGTATGTTTTTGATTAAAAAAATTAAGCTTTTAATTGGTTTAGGTATAAGGAGAGTCCTTGAATGTATTCTTCAAGAATTTCATCATTATTATATAGTTTTCTAATGCCACGAATACCTTCAAAAGCGCTTATTAAATAGACAGCAACTGCTTTGCTTGATATATTGTTACGGATTGTTTTTTCTTCTTTTCCTCGTTCTATGAGTTGAATTAAAACAGATTTCCATTCGTCAATAATAGATCTTAAGGCCATTTGGTATGCGGTTTCAAAATCTGCAATTTCATTAATAAAATTGTTCATTGGGCAACCGTGTTTCTTTTCGTAAATAGGAAAAGATTTTAATCTATCTATAAAGGTGTTTTCTAAAATAGTTAAGGTATTTCCTGATTGGTATAAAGGAGAAATCATTCCTTCATAAACTCTTTTTTGCACTTTTAAACTAATAACAGCAAGACCTAGTTCTTTTTTGTTTTTATAATGATGATAAAAAGCACCTTTAGTAAGCTTGGTTGCTTTCATTATTTTATCTACACTAGTGGTTTTAAATCCGTTTTCATAAAACAGTTTAAACGATTCGTTTAAAATGGTTTGCTTTGTGAGTTCTGATTTAAGTTCTTGTTGCATAGTACAAATATAGCATAAAAAATACTAGTTAGTATGTTTTGTGTGTTAAAGTAAAACTAAAAGGTATAAGTTGTTTTTATTTCTTTACATAAGTTAAAAATGAAAACTCATGATCGTGGTTTTCATCTTTAGCATGGTAAGTGTCGCTGGTTTTTTTCCAAACAGAAGCATCTATTTTAGGGAAAAAAGTATCTGCTTCAAACTTTTCATGCACACGAGTAATTTCTATTTTATCAGCTAGAGGCATGGCTTGTTTGTAGATTTCGCCACCACCAATAATAAAAGGTTGCATATCGCTTTTTGCGTTCTCTAGTGCTTTTTCTAAAGAATTCACTACTATTACACCTTCTGGTACTTGGTAATTATCTTGTCTAGATATAACAATATGGGTTCTGTTAGGTAGAGGTTTAGGAAAACTCTCAAAAGTCTTTCTTCCCATAATAATATGATGTCCAGAAGTTAGTGTTTTAAATCTTCTTAAATCATCACGTAAATGCCAAATAAGTTGGTTGTCTTTACCAATAGCATCATTTTCAGCAGCAGCAACAATAATGGTTATTACTTGTTTTTTAGCAGCTATACTTTCATTATACAATTGTGTTTCGGCAATAATAGGAGCTTCGTTTTTAAGGTTTTCTTTAATTTTTTCTATGCGTTCTTGTTGTTTACTAACTAGTTTTTCTAGTTGTTTTTGCTCCCATTCTTTTCCCATAAAGGTTTGAAATAAGAACACGTTTAAAAAGTGCCAAAATAGAAGTAAAAACCAAAAGCCAATAATTACTGTAGACCAAGGTAATGTTGCTAAAGTAAACTCATCTGCTAAACCTAAACCAACATTAAATGTGTACATGATTAAACCAATAACAGCAAATACAATAAGGTGTGTGTAAAAGCGTTTTTTTTGCTTAATTCTGCGTTGTGCATTTTGTATAAGTTGTAATTGCTCTTGGTCTATTTGTGGTTTGTTTTTCTTTTTTCCAAACATAGGCTTGCTTTTAAAAAGTAAAGTTACTTAATTGTTTTTATAAATCGTTTTGATTTGATATTCAGTGTATTATAATGAATTGCTGATTATTAAATTCTTTAAATACTAGTTGCTTTTATAATAAATTAAAATTTTTAAAGTACAATTATTAGCAATAAAATAATAATTCAAAATTAGGTATTTATTTTTTTGATACCTCTAACTTTCTTATTTAATTTTGAATACGTTAAATCAATAATATTATGGCAATTAAGAAACAATTTTTAAAAAGTAAGCCTGTATGTAAAGTAACATTCACGGTTCCTGCAAAAGAAGCAAATGAAGTGTTATTAGCAGGAAATTGGAACAATTGGGATGCAAAAACAGCGCCTTTAAAAAAACTTAAAAACGGAACATTTAAAGGAACAGTAAATTTAGAGAGTGGAAGCACTTATGAGTTTAAATATGTGGTTGATGGTGAGTGGCAAAATGAAGAACAAGCAGATGCTTTTGTTTGGAATGATTATGCGGCTTCAGACAATAGTGTAATAAATTTGTAATAGGTATTAAATAAACGAAAGGTACCATCTATAGAAGAAAGTACCTTTTTATAATTTAAAATCTGCAATGTTGTCTTTAAAAAGAAAGAGACTTTTAAGATCTATTTTTCTTTTTAAGTCTACGTTGTTCTTTTTTAGATAAAGGTTTAGGAGGATCTATAGTAAAAGCTATAGGAAACCCATAAGGTACTATAACTGGTTTGCCATCTTGAAAACCTGGTCTATCTAATTTAGGTATTAAGCTAACCACACGAATAGCTTCTTTTTTTAATTCAGGATGTGGTGCTTTTGCACGTACATCTATAATATTTCCTTCTTTGTCTACTTTAAATTGAATATTAATTCTATGTTCTCCAGCAGTAAGCCCAACAGATTTCAATAGTTCTAAGTTAAAGTTTCTAATAACAAAAGCTTGTTTTTGAGAACCCATACATTGTTTTAAGGCTTGGTTTCCCATGTTTTCATCACATCCAGAATATACAGGTACTTTTTCAATTACAGAAAAAGAAACCTCTTCAGAATCTTTTGTTACTTCATTTGTAGTTGTTGTATTCTCTTGTGAAAAGGAAACTATGCTAGACAATAAGCATAAAGAAAGGTATAGATATTTCATTGGTTAATTTAAGTTATACAGCAACAGCTCCTTTAATATGTGGATGCGGATTGTAGTCTTCTAGTGTAAAATCTTCAAATTTAAAATCGAAAATATCTTTTACCTCAGGATTGATTTTCATTTTAGGAAGCGGTCTAGGTTCACGAGACATTTGTAATTCTAACTGTTCATAATGGTTGCTGTAAATATGTGCATCACCAAAAGTGTGAATAAAATCTCCCGCTTGGTAACCACAAACTTGTGCCATCATCATAGTTAACAAGGCATAAGAAGCAATGTTAAACGGAACACCTAAAAAGATGTCTGCACTACGTTGGTATAATTGGCAAGATAATTTGCCATCTGCTACATAAAACTGAAAGAAGGCGTGACAAGGCGGAAGCGCAGCTTTACCATTAGCAACATTTTCACTAAAAGATGTAGTAGTATCTGGTAAAACCGAAGGATTCCAAGCAGAAACCAACATTCTTCTACTGTTAGGATTTGTTTTAAGAGCTTGAATAACCTCTTTTATTTGGTCTATTTCATCATCATTCCAGTTACGCCATTGGTGTCCATACACAGGACCTAAATCCCCATTTTCATCAGCCCAAGAATTCCATATTTTAACCCCATTTTCGGTAAGGTAGTTAATATTTGTATCTCCTTTTAAAAACCAAAGTAACTCGTGAATTATAGATTTTAAGTGTAGTTTTTTGGTAGTAACCATTGGGAAACCTTCACTTAAATCAAAACGCATCTGGTAACCAAAAACACTTTTTGTTCCAGTTCCTGTTCTGTCTCCTTTTTCATTTCCGTTTTCTAAAACGTGTTTTACTAGGTCTAAATATTGTTTCATGAGCCCATCTTCTGTCTTCCAAAAAGGAAGAAACTTTCTTGAAATTATTAATTATAAGTGCAAGGGCGAATTTAAGTAAAATGATAGATAACTACTTAAAAGATTCATTAACAAATATTAAAAGTTATTAACGAGTATTTTTCAAGTAATTTTTTCGTTTTTTGGGAATTAAAAGAGCTTTTATCCTATTATCATTCCTGCAATAGTTGCAGACATTAGTGATGCAATAGTACCACCAATTAATGCTTTCATACCAAACTCTGACAATGTTTTACGTTGTCCAGGAGCAAGAGATCCAATACCTCCAATTTGAATTCCAATAGAAGCAAAGTTTGCAAAACCACATAACATATATGTAGCCATAATAATAGATTTGTTATACGTTAAATGTGTAGCGCTTGCAACGTCTTTTAAATCTGCTAATTGTATATAACCAACAAATTCACTTGCTGCTAATTTAATTCCTAAAAGCTGTCCCATTAGTGCCATATCTTCAGTAGCAACACCTATAAGCCACATAAGCGGAGCAAATAGATATCCTAAAATAAGCTCTAAAGATAAGCTTTGGTAGGCTGTGTTTTCTGTAACCCAAGAGTTAATCGTTGTAATGTCACCAACCCAACCTAGAATTCCGTTAAACATAGCAATAAAAGCAACAAATACTAAAAGCATAGCACCAACATTAACTGCTAGTCGTAAACCTTCTGTAGTACCATTTGCAATAGCATCTAGAATGTTTGAACCAATTTTTTCAGAAGAAACACTAACGTCTGTATTAATATCTTCGGTTTGTGGATATAGTATTTTTGAAATTACAATGGCTCCAGGAGCTGCCATAACAGATGCCGCAAGTAAGTGTTTAGCATACATTAAACGCAAAGCAGGATCGTCTCCACCAAGAAAACCAATATAAGCAGCAAGTACAGCACCAGCAACGGTTGCCATACCACCAATCATAACTAGAAGCATTTCAGATTTATTCATCTTTTCTAAATATGCCTTAATTAATAAAGGTGCTTCGGTTTGACCAAGAAAAATATTTCCGGCTACACTTAAGCTTTCTGCTCCAGAAATTTTTAATACTTTAGATAAAACAATTCCAAAGGCTTTAACTACTTTTTGAATAATTCCTAAATAGAATAAAAGCGATGTTAAAGCGGAAAAGAAGATGATTGTTGGTAGTACTTGAAAGGCAAAAATAAATCCGAAAGTATCCATATCTACCACTAAGCCATCAAATAAAAATTGACTACCAGCTCTTGTAAAGTCTAATACGCTAACAAATAAACCTCCAACCCATTCAAATATTTTTTGAACAAAAGGAACTTTTAACACACCAACTGCTATAATAAGTTGAAAAGCTAAGCCAAGTCCTACTGTTTTCCAGTTTATAGCTTTTTTATTACTACTAAATAAAAAGGCTAATACTAAAAGAGATAGCATACCTATTATACCACGCCATAAACTTTGCATAGAAAATCCTTGGCTATCTACAATGGTATTATTGGTATCTGTACTATTTACTGCTGCTACAGCTTCTTTTTGTTTAAAAGCGGTAAAGTGATAGTCTACGTCTTTTTCAGAAAATACTAAAGTAGAGTCTGTATGCTCTTTAATTTTGTAACGTCTTATAGTGTCGTTTGGTTGGTTATAGTAAAAGACTAATAAGTTGTTTTGGTGAATGTAATCTCCAGAAGCATTTGTTGTATTGAATTCACCTTGATTAAGTTCTAAGGTTTCAAAACTATTGCTTTGATTATTTGTTATCCATTTTTTTTCAAGGTCTTGAGCAATACTTGTAGAAAATGCAAAAAAAATAGCTACAATAGCTAATACAAATTTTTTCATGTGGTGTTTTTTATTTTCGTTTAGAGATTTCGTCTCTTATATGTGCAGCTTTTTCGTAATCTTCATTAGCAACAGCTTCTTCTAGTAGTCTGTTTAATTCTTCAATAGTTTTGCTAGCAAAGGTTTCACTTGGGGAAGCAGTTTCTAATTCTTCGGCAACTAAGGCGTCTAAAAGAATGTCTTCTTCTTTGTTTGTGTCTTCTTTTTCAGGATTCACTTTTAAATAAATACCAGCTTTATCTAAAATGTTTTTATAGGTGAAAATAGGTGCATGAAAACGCAATGCTAAAGCAATAGCATCACTAGTTCTTGCATCAATAATTTCTTCTATTTTATCGCGTTCGCAAATTAAGCTAGAATAAAAAACACCATCTACTAATTTATGAATAATTACTTGCTTGACCACAATATCAAACCGATCTGCAAAGTTTTTAAATAAATCGTGTGTGAGTGGTCTTGGAGGACTGATTTCTTTTTCTAAAGCAATGGCAATAGATTGTGCTTCAAAGGCACCAATAACTATTGGAAGTTTTCTGTCTCCATCTACTTCGTTTAAAATCAATGCGTAAGCGCCATTTTGCGTTTGGCTATACGAAATACCTTTTATGTTTAACTTGACTAAGCTCATATTTAAAAACACAAAAGACTGTTTAAATTAGGACAAAACAAAATTTAAACAGTCCTTTTTAACAATACAATTTATAAAAAAATATTTATTGTTGTGCCTTAAAGGCTTTTAATTTTTCGATTAAGTTAGGTACAACTTCAAAAGCATCACCTACAACACCATAATCCGCAGCTTTAAAGAAAGGTGCTTCTGGGTCTGTATTTATTACCACTTTTACTTTACTAGCATTAATACCAGCAAGGTGTTGAATAGCTCCAGAAATACCAATAGCAATGTATAAATTAGAAGCAACAGGCTTACCTGTTTGTCCAACGTGTTCGCTATGTGGTCTCCATCCTAAATCACTAACAGGTTTAGAACAAGCAGTAGCAGCACCAAGTACGTCTGCTAATTCTTCTACCATTCCCCAATTTTCAGGACCTTTTAATCCACGACCAGCAGAAACTACTATTTCGGCATCTGCAATACTTACTTTATCACTTGCTTTATCTACAGATTGTACTTGTACTCCTGAATCTGGAATGGTAGGAGCAAAGTCTTCCGCAGCAGCGCTACCAGAATTTTCTACTAATCCGAAAGAATTATTAGAAACAGCAACTAATTTTACATCTGTATTAATAGTTGTCATATTAAATGCTTTGTTGGTAAAAGCAGTACGTTTTACGGTAAAAGGCGAAGTGCTAGAAGGCGCTTCAACTACATTTGTAGCGTAACCAGCATGTAAACCAACTGCTAATAATGGCGCTAAATATTTACTGTCTGCTGTAGAGCTAACAATAACTACTTTTGCATCTTCTTTTTCTGCAGCTTGTTTTACAACATCTGCATATGCTTTGGCGTTAAAAGTGTCTAATTGTGTATTGGTAACATTTAATACTTTGTCTACACCATAGTTTCCTAAAGCACTTGTATCATTAGCATTAATTGTTACTGCAGTAACGGTTGTACCTAATTGGTTAGCAACTGCTTTTGCATAAGAAGCTACTTCAAAAGCTACTTTTTTAAATTTTCCTTGTTCTGATTCTGTATATACTAAAACTGACATAATATATTCTTTATTTTTTATTTCCACCTAGGTGGAGATCTCATTAATATTTTTGTAAACTTTTAAAAGGTTCCAAATCTGGTTCGGAATTATTTAGTTTACCACTAAATTACCTTAGCTTCGTTATGAAGTAAGTTTACTAATTCATCTAAGTTATCTGGAGCAACAAGTGTTACAGCGCCTTTAGGTGCAGGTTTTTCAAATTTCACAGATGTAGTTTCTGCTTCTGTAGTAACAGGTTCTAAAACTTGTAAAGGTTTTTTACGCGCCATCATGATTCCTCTCATGTTTGGTATACGTAAATCACTTTCTTCTACCAATCCTTTTTGTCCACCAATTACTAAAGGTAATGCAGTAGTAACGGTTTCTTTTCCACCATCAATTTCTCTAGTAGCAGTTACATTGGTACCATCAACCTCTAGGCTAATACAGTTATTTACAAAATTTGCATTTGTTAGAGCAGCTATCATTCCAGGAACCATTCCTCCATTATAATCAATAGATTCACGACCAGCAATTACTAAATCATATGCACCATCTTCAATTACTTTTGCTAATTGTTTAGCAACGGCAAAACCATCTATAGCTTCTGTATTTACTCGTATTGCTTCATCTGCACCAATTGCTAAGGCTTTACGTAGCGTAGGTTCGGTTTCTGGTCCACCAACATTAACTACAGTTACACTAGCACCTTGCTTTTCTTTAAACCACATGGCACGTGTTAAACCAAATTCATCATTAGGGTTTATTACAAATTGAACACCATTGGTGTCAAATTTTGTGTCTCCTTCGGTAAAATTAATTTTTGATGTCGTGTCAGGAACGTGACTGATACAAACTAAAATTTTCATAATTATATAATTTAATTAAAAGTGTATTTGTTTTGTTAAGGCTAGAACTATATCGTTTTCGTTTCATAAATAGCGAATTAAAATTCTAGGCTTTATTTTCTAGGTTACGAAGTTAAATATTTTATTTTGATTATTTACTATGCGTGCATAATAAATTTTAAACAAATCTTTCTAAGAAAGTTTTTCTTTTATTGCTATTTTTGTTCTCGTAAATATAAATAAGGTATGTGAAATGAACCTTGCATCATTAGTTTATTAAACTAAAATGTGGTTAGTAGATTTCATTTTTAGAATAAAACAAATAAAAAATCACGAATGAAAACAATACAATTTAGAGAAGCTATTTGCGAAGCCATGAGCGAAGAAATGCGTAGAGATGAAAGCATTTATTTAATGGGAGAGGAAGTAGCAGAGTATAATGGAGCATACAAAGCTAGTAAAGGTATGTTAGATGAGTTTGGTGAAAAGCGTGTAATTGATACACCAATTGCTGAACTTGGTTTTTCTGGTATTGCTGTTGGTTCTACCATGACAGGTAATAGACCTATTGTAGAGTTTATGACTTTTAACTTCTCTTTAGTTGGTATTGACCAAATTATTAATAACGCAGCTAAGATTAGACAAATGTCTGGCGGACAATTTAAATGTCCTATTGTTTTTCGTGGTCCTACAGGATCTGCAGGGCAATTAGCAGCAACACACTCACAAGCTTTTGAAAGTTGGTTTGCAAATACACCAGGTTTAAAAGTGATTGTACCTTCAAACCCTTATGATGCTAAAGGTTTATTAAAAGCAGCAATACGTGATGACGATCCAGTTATTTTCATGGAAAGTGAGCAAATGTATGGTGATAAAGGAGAAGTGCCAGAAGGAGAATATGTAATACCAATTGGTGTTGCAGATATTAAAAGAGAAGGTACAGACGTAACTATAGTGTCTTTTGGTAAAATTATTAAAGAAGCTTATAAAGCTGCTGATGAATTAGCTAAAGAAGATATTTCTTGCGAAATTATAGATTTACGTACAGTGAGACCTTTAGATATTGATGCTATTTTAACTTCTGTTAAAAAAACAAATAGACTAGTTATTTTAGAAGAAGCTTGGCCATTTGGTAACGTTTCTACAGAAATTACATACCAAGTACAAGAAAAAGCATTTGATTTCTTAGATGCACCAATTGTAAAAATAAATACGGCAGACACGCCTGCACCTTACTCTCCAGTATTATTAGCAGAATGGTTACCTAACAGTAATGATGTTGTTGCAGCTGTAAAAAAAGTAATGTATAAATAAAAACCAATTATTTTCGTTATATAAACTTCATTGGCAACTTTGTTGATGAAGTTTTTTAGTATTTAGTATAATGAAAGCAAAGGGACTAGATGAAGTATAAATTAATTCTATTATTATTTTTTTTCGGAAATATTTTAGTTGTCGCACAAACTAAAATTAGCGGTAAAGTGTACGATGAATTTAATGATCCCATTGCATTTGCAAACGTTATATTTAAAGGTTCTTCTGAAGGTACTATAACAGATGAAAATGGTACTTTTTATTTAGAATCTGATGCCACTTGGGATGCTGTAATAGTTTCCTTTATTGGTTTTACTACATTAGATGTTCCTCTAAAAAAGAAAGTAAGCTACCAGTTAAAGTTTGTTTTAAAAGAAGAAACAGGAGCGCTTGATGAAGTAGTAATTGTAACAGGTAAACAATCAAAAAAAGAATCTGAAAATCCTGCAATTGCCATTCTTAAAAAAGTATGGGAAAATAAAAGGAAAAATGGCTTAAAGCAATTTAAGCAATACCAATATGATAAATACGAAAAAGTAGAGTTTGACCTTAATACTATTGATAGTTCGCTTATTAAAAGTAAACTGTTTAAAGGTATGGAGTTTGTGTTTGAAGAAGTAGATACTTCGCGCATAACAGGAAAAACCTATTTACCTATCTTTATTAATGAAGCCGTTTCTAAAGTATATGGTGACAATGTTATCAATAAAGAAAAAGAAGATTTACTAGGTAATAAAAACTCTGGTTTCAGCGATAATCAAGTAATTATTGATTTTGTGAATGATCTTTATTCCGAATTTGATATTTATGATAATTACCTGAAATTTTTCGATAAGAGTTTTGTAAGTCCAATATCTAAAACAGGAATTAATACCTATAACTACGTTTTATCAGATAGTACATATATAGATAATAAATGGTGCTATAATATTATTTATTACCCAAGACGTAAAAACGAACTAACCTTTAAAGGTGATTTTTGGGTTGCAGATACTACATATGCTATTAAAGAAATTAATATGCAAGCCTCTAAAAGCGCTAATATAAACTGGGTAAAAGAAATTTATATAGAACAAGAGTTTGATGTATTAAATGATTCTTTACTATTATTAAAAAGAGATTATTTTATGTCTGATTTCTCTTTTAATAAAAAAGAAAAATCTAGAGGTGTTTATGGTAAACGTACTACTTTGTATGAAGACTATACCTTTGATATTCCTAAAGACGAAAAATTTTATAGCCAAGAAGTATACAACTATGATAAAGATGTATACAATAGAGAAGATGAGTTCTGGCAAGCAAACCGAATGGAATCCTTAAACAAGGATGAAAAAGGAGTTTACAAAATGCTAGACACCTTAAAAACGGTTAAAAAGTTTAAACGCCTTTACAATGTAGGAAGCATTTTAGCTTCAGGTTACATAGAAATGCCTAGCTTAAACCTAGATTACGGACCTATTTTTTCCACCTTTGGTTATAATGAAGTAGAAGGATTGCGTTTGCGAGCAGGAGGAAGAACTTATTTTGGTCAAAATGATCTTTGGCGAATTGAAGGATTTACAGCCTATGGGTTTAAAGATGATAAATTTAAATATGGTATTTCTGGTAAAGTTCTACTAAACAAAAAAAATAGATTTATAATCTCTGGAGGAAACCGAAGAGATGTAGAGCAAATAGGAGCAAGTTTAACAACATCAACAGATGTGCTAGGTCGTAGTTTAGCATCCTCTTCTATTGTAGGAACAGGAACAAATGATAAACTTACCTCTATAAACTTAACTAGTTTAGCGGCACAATTAGAACCTGTAAGAAACCTTGTTTTTAGGTTAAGCGGAAACTATAGAACACTAGAATCTGCTTCGCCAACCTTTAGTTTAGATTATAATACACCTTCAGGAATTGCTTCAGAAATTAAACAATTTGAAAGCGCTTTATCTATCTCTTATTTTCCAAAAAGAAAAATGACAGGATTTGGTGTAGAACGTAGAGAGGCTAATGATAACTTTGCTAGAATTTTTGCGCAAGTATCTAATGGTAGCAAAAATATGTTTAAAAGTGATTTTAACTATACCAAACTACAATTCTCTTATTTACAACCTTGGGCTATTGGTGGTTTTGGTAGATTATATACTACATTAGAAGTAGGTAAAACATTTGGTGAAGTTCCGTTAGGATTATTAAGTGTAGTACCAGGAAATCAAAGTTACTTTTCTATATATAACACCTTTTCTAATCTAGACTATTATGAGTTTGTAACAGATACTTACGCATCGATGCATATACAACATAATTTTAATGGTCGTTTCTTTTCTCGTATTCCGTTTTTAAGAAAATTAAATTGGAGAGAAATAATTGGCTTTAGAGCAGTTTGGGGAGAATTATCGCAAGAAAATATCGACTTAAATAATACTGCAAACCCTTATAATATTGCTTTAAATGCACCAAACAATAAAGCGTATTATGAATATAGCTTTGGTATAGGAAATATTTTTAAAGTCTTTAGAATAGACTTTAATTTTAGAGGTAATTACTTAGATAAAACACAATATCCTGATGCTAGAAAATTTGGTATTACAGGTAGTTTTGGGTTTATTTTCTAATATTTTATTTTGTAATACGCTGTAGCTTCTTCATTAGTGACTAAAACCAAATTGTTTGCATCTAAATGCGTAATTTTAGAAGTCCAGCTACCATGCTTATAAATATATTCTAAGGTAAAAATGTCACCTTCTTTTTTTATATAAATATAAGAGTGTGATTTTTCTACAGGCTTGTATTTACCTATTGTTTCTGTAGTTTCTACGTTTTCAACATTTCCTCTGCCATTTTCAAACCAATAATGGTACACGCTTTTAGAGTCTACATTTTTAATTTTCCAATAACCAGAGAGTGCTTCTTCTACAACTTCTATAGAAGTGCAACACGATGCTGTTTGGGCAAAATTTTGAAACGGAATTAATAATATAAAAAACAGAAAATATTTTTTGTGAAGAGCCATATTCAGAATATATTAATAAAAAATAGTCTATAATATACAGTTTTTTAGTTAAATGGCATGTATTTTAGTTGCTTGAAGCTAAATGTTTCTGTATTTTTGCCTTCCAATTTATGGATATTAATAATACTTTTTTTGCGTTAGCAGAAATTATAAACACTACATATATAGATGAGCCCAAAAGGAAAAAAAACATTTGATGTTTTAATTGAAATTCCAAAAGGAAGTAGAAACAAATACGAATATGATTTTGAATTAAATAAAATTCGTTTTGACAGAATGCTATTTTCTTCAATGATGTACCCAGGAGATTACGGATTTATTCCAGAAACTTTAGCCTTAGATGGTGACCCATTAGATGTATTAGTAATGGGAACAGAGCCTACTTTTCCAATGTGTGTTATGGAAGTAAAACCAATTGGAGTTTTTCATATGACAGATGAAAAAGGTCCTGATGAAAAATTAATTTGTGTACCTACAACAGATCCTATTTGGAATATTTATAGCGATATTGATGATTTAAATCCACATAGAATTAAAGAGATCACACATTTCTTTCAAGTATATAAAGACTTAGAAAAAAAGAAAGTTGATGTTGGTGGATGGGGAAATGCTGAAGAAGCATACGCTATCTTAGACAAATGTGTAGATCGTTATGAAAATAGCGAACATAAAGCAAAAGGTGATTTTACTATATAAAACACTTTAGTAATACTACTAAAAGCCCTTTCATTTAATATGAAAGGGCTTTTTTATTTTAGAACCTTATTGGTTTTGTATTTCTACTATGCAAATCCTTTGCTTAAATCTTTTATTATTAATTACATTGTTATTGTGTTAAAAAATTGATGATTTTAAAATATTTTTTACTTCAAATTGCTTTTATTACATTAGTAGTCATTATTAACTAATCTAACTAAAAAATATATATATGGAATCAATGATGATTTATATGCCAATACTATTGGCAATTTTAGGTTTAATCTACATGGTGATTAAGCAAAATTGGGTAATGAAGCAAGATGCTGGAGATGGTAAGATGAAAGAAATTTCAGATCATATATACCAAGGAGCACTTGCTTTTTTAAATGCAGAATATCGCTTACTAGCCGTTTTTGTTATTATAGTAAGTGTGTTATTGGCAATTGTATCCTTTGTTGTGCCAACTACGCATTGGTTAATTGTAGTTGCTTTTATTTTTGGTGCTGTATTTTCTGCCTTTGCAGGTAATATAGGTATGAAAATAGCAACCAAAACAAATGTAAGAACTACCCAAGCAGCTAGAACCAGTTTGCCTAAAGCGCTAAAAATATCTTTTGGTGGTGGTACAGTAATGGGACTTGGTGTTGCTGGTTTAGCAGTACTAGGTTTAACCGCATTTTTTATTGTTTTCTTTCAGTTTTTTATGGGTGGAGTTTGGACAAATACCATGGATATGACTATTGTTCTTGAAACATTAGCAGGTTTTTCACTTGGTGCAGAATCTATAGCATTATTTGCTCGTGTTGGTGGTGGTATTTATACCAAAGCAGCAGATGTTGGAGCCGATTTAGTGGGTAAGGTAGAAGCAGGTATTCCAGAAGATGATCCTAGAAATCCTGCTACCATAGCAGATAATGTTGGTGATAATGTTGGTGATGTTGCAGGAATGGGAGCCGATTTGTTTGGTTCGTATGTTGCAACCGTTTTAGCAGCAATGGTATTAGGTAATTATGTTATTAAAGACATGGGCGGAAATATTGGTGATGCTTTTGGTGGCATTGGCCCAATTTTATTACCAATGGCAATTGCTGGTGTAGGAATTATTATTTCTATTATAGGAACCGTTTTAGTGAAAATTAGTAGTAACAACGCTAAAGAAGCACAAGTAATGGGTGCTTTAAATGTTGGTAACTGGACCTCTATTATCTTGGTAGCTGCAGCATGTTTTGCACTAGTAAACTGGATGTTACCAGAAACCATGCAAATGCAATTTTTTGGTGAAGGCTTACAAGAAATATCTTCTATGCGTGTGTTTTATGCAACACTTGTTGGTTTAGTGGTAGGTGCAGTTATTTCATCTGTAACAGAGTATTATACAGGATTAGGTAAAAAACCAATTTTAAAAATAGTACAACAATCGTCAACAGGAGCAGGAACAAATATTATTGCAGGTTTAGCAACAGGTATGATTTCTACTTTTCCTTCTGTTTTATTATTTGCTGGTGCTATTTGGGCTTCCTATGCATTTGCAGGATTTTATGGTGTTGCGCTTGCTGCTTCTGCCATGATGGCTACTACTGCTATGCAATTAGCAATTGATGCCTTTGGACCAATATCTGATAATGCTGGAGGTATTGCAGAAATGAGTGAGCAAGAGCCTATTGTAAGAGAGCGTACAGATATTTTAGATTCTGTTGGTAATACAACTGCAGCAACAGGAAAAGGCTTTGCTATTGCTTCTGCAGCATTAACGTCTTTAGCTTTATTTGCTGCTTATGTAACCTTTACAGGAATTGACGGAATTAATATTTTTAAAGCTCCTGTTTTAGCAATGTTGTTTGTTGGTGGTATGGTGCCTGTAGTATTTTCTGCATTGGCAATGAACGCAGTGGGTAAAGCTGCCATGGAAATGGTGCAAGAAGTGCGTAGACAGTTTAAAGAAATTCCAGGAATTATGGCTGGTACAGGAGAACCAGAATATGATAAATGTGTTGCTATTTCTACAAAGGCATCTTTAAAAGAAATGATGTTACCTGGTTTGTTAACTATTGGGTTTCCTTTGCTTATTGCTTTTGTTCCTATGTTATTTGGAATGAAGCATATGGCAATTGCAGAAATGCTTGGTGGTTATATGGCAGGAGTTACTGTTTCTGGTGTGCTTTGGGCTATATTTCAAAACAATGCTGGAGGTGCTTGGGATAATGCTAAAAAATCTTTTGAAGCAGGAGTAGAGATTAATGGGGAAATGACCTATAAAGGTTCTGATGCGCATAAAGCAGCAGTTACAGGTGATACTGTTGGTGATCCTTTTAAAGATACTTCTGGTCCTTCCATGAATATTTTAATTAAACTTACTTGCTTGATAGGTTTAGTGGTTGCTCCTATTTTAGGAGGTCATACTGCAGAAACGAAGACTGTAATAGAAAATGTAAACATTGAAAAAATTATAGATGATACAGAAAGCCAAGTGATACATAAAGCAATTATTGAAAAATATGCTGATGCTACAGCGAAAGCTACAGTAAAAACGGTGGTTATAAAAAATGGTGTTGAAAAGGAGGAAAGCAAAGTGATAAAAGGAACTTATGATGAGGTAATTAAAAAAGTAGAAGGCTCTGGTAAAGATGTTATTATTAAAGTAATTGATGTAAACGAATAATTTTTTGTTTTTTATATATTTAAACCACGCTTTTTAGCGTGGTTTTTTGTTATTTTATTGCAACTATTTATTCATGAGTTTATTTACAAAAAATCCAGTTCAAATTATAGCATTTCAAAGCTACGGAACAGATAAACACTTTTATTTACGCGGAAGAGCTTTGCAAGATGAATCTATTGATTTAGAAGAACAAGGTACTTTTAGTTTAATATTAAATAGTTGGAAACGTCTAGAAAGCGACGAATTAAAACATGTTGCCATTACTATAAAACTACCTAATGGCGAAGTTTTACATACTACAAGTGATAATCATGGGTATTTTAAATTAAAAGCAGATGTACAAGATTTAAAAAAAATGACTAATCCTGAAGGTTGGTTAGCTTGTGAGGTTGCTTTTAATGATGCAGCTATTAAAAGAAAGATACAGAGAGAAAACAGGTTTCCTGCAGAAATTTTAATACCTTCTAGTAAAGCTGTTTTTGCAGTGGCTAGTGATATTGACGATACTATTTTACATACAGGTGTAGTATCTACGTTAAAATGGCGTGTGTTGTATAATACATTTTTTAAATCTGCTAAAATGCGTTTGCCTCTTAAAGGTGCAGCAGACTTTTATCATTTATTGCATCGAGGAAAATCTGGTGACAATGCAAATCCTATTTTTTATGTAAGTAATAGTCCGTGGAATTTATATCGATATTTAGAATTGTTTTTAAAGCAAAACAACTTTCCGAAAGGTCCTATTTTACTTAGGAGTTTTAAAGATATTTTAAAGAAAAAAGCACCAGACGAAAAACCTAAAAAGCAAAAAGAAATTTTAGATTTATTACATACCTATCCAGATATACCTTTTATATTAATTGGTGATAGTGGTGAGCATGATCCTGATATTTATATGGAAATTGCTGAGCAGTATCCTGATAGAATAATTGCTATTTATTTACGTAGTGTAAAGCATAAAAAGAAAATGATTCGAGTAAAAGGATTGCTTGAAAATTACAAAACTACTCCTGCTTTATTGGTAGAATCTAGCAAACAAGCTATTATTCATGCTAGAGAAAATGGTTTTATTGCATAGTTTTAAAACCATATCATTATATACACCTTACTTTGGTTAAAGAAAGGTGTGTTTTTTATTGGAGTAAACTTGAATGGTTTGTAGTAAAAGGTGAAGCCCTTTTAATTTATAATCTTACTGCGTTAGCGATAGTAGCGGCATCCTTTTTTGTGCGCGCTTATGCGCAAAAAAGATATAGCAAATAGCGCGACCCTTGTGGTAACGCCCAAAATAAGAATAGTGTTAGTTTAAAATAACCCGTTTATTTCTGCGTCAATTTTATTTAGTATAAAACCTAAATCTTCAGGATTGTCTACAAAATCAAGATTATCTACATCAATAATTAAAAGTTTTCCTTTGGTATAACCATGAATCCATGCTTCATAGCGTTCGTTTAATCGACTTAAATAATCAATACTAATAGAGTTTTCATAATCGCGACCACGTTTGTGTATTTGCGATACCAAATTAGAAATAGAACTGCGTAAGTATATTAGTAAATCTGGACCTTGAACAAAGCTTTCCATAAGGTCGAAAAGCGATTTGTAGTTTTCAAAATCACGATTTGTCATCAAGCCCATTGCATGTAAGTTTGGCGCAAAAATATGTGCGTCTTCATAAATGGTTCTGTCTTGAATAATGTCTTTTCCGCTTTCGCGAATATCAGAAACTTGTCTGAATCTACTGTTTAAAAAGTAGACTTGTAAATTAAAACTCCAACGTTCCATTTGGTTGTAGAAATCATCTAAATACGGATTGTCTACAACATCTTCTAATTGCGCTTCCCAATTGTAATGTTTGGCTAGTAATTTGGTTAGTGTTGTTTTACCAGCACCAATATTTCCTGCTATGGCAACGTGCATAAATTATTTGTTTTTTAGTTGAAATTTTGAAAGCGTTTTCGGTTGGTAAAGATACAAGGTTTGGTTGGTTAGTAAAAACTGATTTATTAACAAATTTGGTATTTCTACTTTTGCAAACTGCTCTGTATTCTTTTTTAAATAGTATAGTGTGTTTTCTTTTTTTAAAACCAGATTTCCGTTGTCTTCTTCTATTTGTGTAAAGCCTTCATTTTTAATTTTTTGAGTTAAGCTACCAAAATAATTGTATTTATATAGGTGGTTTTCTGTAAGTAGCCAGCAAAAGTTAAAATTACTTTTTAGGTCTAGTATTCTAGATTGTACTGGTAAGGTGGTTGCTCTTGTTTTATTGGCTTTATAATCATATAACTCTAACTGTTGGGTGTCTTGGTTAAAGAGCCAAATGGTATTATCATTACCTGTAGATATGTGAGATGCACTTTTATATGGTGTAGTAGTATTAAAGTCTATTTTAAAAATTTCGGCCAACCTATTGTCTAATATAATTACAGTATTAAAATCTTTATAAAACAGATTTATTTTTAATGGGTTAAAGGTGTTGGCAGAAGAAATTTCACCCAGTTGAATATTACTATAGTTGCTGGTTTGGGTATTATTTTTTTTATAAAATACATTTTGGTCTATATAATAATGTATGCCAAAATTATCTATATCTACAATGTGCTGTTTTGTGTAGGTAGTATCTTTTATAAAAGTGGTTTGTATCGTGTTTTGTGCAGTGACAGAAACAGTAAAGCAAACAAGGTATAATAGTATATATTTCATAAGGCTTAGAAAAGTACAAAAATTGCACCAATTATGGTAAATAAAAAAATAGCTTAACCAGAAATTAATATATTTTAAATGCTTAACAACCCTTGATTAAAGTGGCTTTCTGTATTGTTTAAATTTTTTTTGCAATAAATTAACGTTTGCTAATTAAACGTTTTTATGTTTTAAAAGTCTTAAAGGCGTTAATACATGTACATTTATTAAAAACTACAAATTCCTTAAAATGAAAATACACAAAACATTATCTGTTATTTGCTTAACGCTTTTTGCTTATACATTCACTTTTGCACAACAAGACTTTCAAGGTAAAGCCTATTACGCATCAAAAACTACTATAGATATGGATGGTTTTGGATCTCCAGATATGTCTGCAGATAGAAAAAAAGCAATGATGGAGCGTATGAAAAGTTTTCTTGAAAAAAGTTACATCCTAACTTTTAATAAAACAGAATCTATTTATACAGAAGAAGAGCAATTAGCAGCTCCAGGAGCTTCTCAAGGTCGTGGTTTTGGAGCTATGATGTCTAGTTTTTCTGCTGGTGATCAATATAAAAATGTGCAAACAAACCAGTTATTACAAGAACAAGAGTTTTTTGGAAAACAGTTTTTAATTAAAGATTCTTTACCACAATTAAAATGGAAAATGACAGGTGAAACCAAACAAATTGGGCAATATTTGGCTATGAAAGCTACTGCAATGAAACCTGTAGATAAAATGGATTTTAGAAGTATGCGTCCTAATAGAGGAGGTGCTGCAGGCAAAAAAGCAGATTCTGCTAAAGTAAATAAGCCTATTAAAGAAATTGAAGTTCCTAAAGAAATAGAAGTTACTGCTTGGTACACCATGCAAATTCCTGTTAACCAAGGTCCAGGAGAATATTGGGGATTACCAGGTTTAATTTTAGAAATTAATGCAGACAGAACTACTATTTTATGTACTAAAATAGTACTAAATCCTGCTGAAAAAGAAACCATTAAAGAACCTAAAAAAGGAAAAGAGGTTACTAAAGAAGAGTATACAGAAACCGTATTAAAAAAGATGGAAGAAATGCGTGAAATGTATGGAGGTCGTGGTGGACGTGGCGGAGGAAGAAGACGCTAATACATTAAACCAATATTCTATTTAAACCTAATCAGAAAATTTTAAAATGAAAAACCTATTAACGCTACTAATTTGCTTAGTAGCAAGCACAACCTTTGCCCAAGTTAAAGTAGAAGGTGTAGTAAAAGATAACATGGGAAACCCTTTAGAACTTGCTAATGTTGTTGCTGTAAACCAAGAAACCAAAGCTTTAGATTCTTACGGAATTACTAATGATGCTGGACGTTACAAACTGTCTTTAGAAAAAAATACAAACTACCAAATACAAGTGAGTTATATTGGTATGAAAACTTCTGAAGAACTTGTTAGTACACAAGAAGTAGACCTTATTAAAAACTATACCTTAGAAGATGATACTACTCTTGATGAGGTAGAGCTTGTTTACGAAATGCCTGTAACAGTAAAAGGAGATACTATTGTATATAATGCAGATTCTTTTAAAACAGGAACCGAAAAAAAACTAGAAGACGTTTTAAAAAAGCTTCCAGGTGTAGAAATTAATGATGATGGTGAAATTGAAGTAGAAGGAAAAGCGGTAAGTAAAATTATGGTAGATGGTAAAGATTTCTTTGATGGAGATACCAAACTAGCTGCAAAAAATATTCCTTCTAATGCTATAGATAAAGTAGAGGTACTTAAAAACTTTAGTGAAGTTGGGCAGTTAAGTACTGTTACTAACAATCAAGATAATATTGCTATTAACTTAAAACTTAAAGAAGGAAAAGATAAATTCTGGTTTGGTGATATTACTGCAGGAACAGGAATTGCTACAGAAGACGGTTTGTATAAAGTACAACCAAAACTCTTTTTCTATAGTCCAAAAACAAGTATTAATTTTATTGGTGATTTAAATAACACAGGTGAAGTTGCCTTTACACGTAGAGACTATTTTAATTTTACTGGTGGATTTAGAAACCTAAGCCAAAGTAGTGGTACTAATATTAGTTTAGGAGATAATAGCCTAAGCTTTTTAAATACTACCAATGATAAAGCCGAAAGTATAGATACCAAATTTGCTGCAGCTAACTTTAGTTATGCACCAAGTAAAACATTAACTTTTAGTGGTTTTGGTATTTACTCAGGTACAAAAACAGGAATTCGTGAAAATAACGAGGTGACCTATACAGATGATGAACTTAATATTCCAGACGAGTCTACAACCAATTACACACAACAAGAAAGTAATTTAGGCTTACTAAAATTAAGTACAGTATATAAACCTAATGCAAATAACCAGTTAGATTATGATGTGTTTGGTAGACTTTCAAAACAAACACAAAACAAGTTTTTTAATTCGTCTGTCTTAGGGCAAGTAGATCAAATAGAAGAGCAAACACCATATAGTATTAATCAAAATTTAAATTACTACTATACCTTAGATGAAAACAATATCTTTTCTTTTGAAGCACAACACTTACTTCAAGACGAAGATCCTTTTTACAATGCTTTTATTGAAGATAAAGCAACCTATGCAAATACAGCAGATGTTTTAGGATATGACGATGCGCAAACAGCTTATGATGCTGCACAAAACAAACGTGTAAAATCTAATAAACTAGACGCTAAATTAAACTACTGGAATGTACTAAACCCAAAAAGTAACCTTAACTATACCGTAGGTTTGGTGTATAGCAACCAGAAATTTAATTCCGAAATATTTCAAATCTTAGATGATGGTTCAGAGTATACGCCAACGCCAGCCGAAGGTTCAAATACCAATGATGTAGATTATACCTTTAGTGATGCTTATGTTGGTGTGCATTATAACCTTAAAGCAGGAAAGTTTACACTAACACCAGGTTTTTCTGCGCATGCATACAATACTAAAGACACGCAATTTGGTTCTACTAACTCTAATAGTTTTACTAGAATTTTACCAGATGCAACAATTAGGTTACAACTTAAAAAGAGCGAAAACCTAAACCTTAGTTACTCTATGCAAACCAACTTTACAGATGTTACGCAATTGGCAGAAGGTTTAATCATGAATAACTACAGTTCGTTATTTTCTGGAAATCGCGAATTAGAAAACTCTTTATCGCATAATGTAAACCTATCTTATTTTAGTTTTAATATGTTTAATTATACCAATGTGTTTGGTGTTTTAAACTATTCAAAAAATATTGATGGTATAAGAAACAGCACAGATTTTGAAAGCGTAATTGCAACATCAACACCATTTAATTCTAATTTTGCTGACGAAACTTTTTCTGCTCGTGGACGTTTTGAACGTCGTTTTGGTAAAATAAAAGCCAACCTTTCAGGATCTTGGAGCTGGGCAACCTTTAACCAATTTATTGGCGGAAACGTAAGTGAAAACAACAGTTTTACACAAACCTATGGAAGTAGAATTAGTACATTCTTTAAAAATGCACCTAACGTAGAAATGGGTTATGATTTAACAATAAATGATAACGAGCAAGGAAACAACAATACCAAGTTTTATACGCACAGACCATTTATAAATCTAGATGCTGTAATTTTAAAAGAATTTAGCTTTGTAACTGAATACAGTTATTACGATTTTAGAGATGAAGAAATCTCACTTAATAAATACGGTTTTCTAGATGCCTCATTAACCTATCAAAAAACAGATAGCCAGTGGGAATACAAAGTTGGTGCAACCAATTTATTAGACACACAAAGCTTAAGCCAGAGTAACACAGGAAACATATCAGTGAGTAATAGAGAGTATTACATACAACCACGTTATGTTGTTTTTAGTGTAAAGTACAACTTATAAGCAAACTGTCATTATGAGGAGCAAAGCGACGCGATAATCTCATAAAAAGAATAGTTCTATTATAATTTGGGCGTTACGCTACTACGCTGAAAAAGCTACGTAGCGTCAGGCTGTACGTTATATCTTTTGTAAAAAACAAAAGGATGCCACTTCCATCCTTAACGCAAAAAAGCCTTCTTGAAAAA
>Ga0209121_10000875_pt1 | contig 32317 bp, 27 predicted proteins | sample Cruoilmetagenom3_FD_187292 | JGI IMG/M metagenome (GOLD analysis project Ga0209121, IMG submission 187292) | Oil polluted marine microbial communities from Coal Oil Point, Santa Barbara, California, USA - Sample 3 (SPAdes) (version 2) | ecosystem: Environmental > Aquatic > Marine > Oil seeps ... | reverse complement strand
TTCTATCAACACATCCTCCCTATTATTTTGATAAATCAGGACAAATGCTAACTAAGGATCAATTACTTAATAAAATAGATAAAAACACCTGGGGATGTAAAAAGGAAATTAAGCTTTATCTTGAATCCATAGAATTCACTAACACTAAAATAAAAGAACTGGTCAGTAATATTCTCTCCAATTCATCCAATACTCCCATAATTATTATTCAAGCAGACGAAGGACCCGTGTTTAAAAACTGGTCAAAAAACAGATCAAAATATTTGTATATGAGAACCGGTATATTTTGTGCATTATATTTCCCTAATGTGGATAAAAAAAGATTAAAAAGGCTCACAACCCCTGTTAATATATTCAGGTTTGTTTTTAATCATTATCTTGGAGCTTCATTACCATATTTTAACAATATTGTTTATCGATACAAAAGCAGAAAAGATATTTATTCTTTTAAAAATATTACCCGCCTATTCAGAAAAAAGAGACATAGAATAAAACAAATTAAAAAGAAGAAAATGATTAACCAATGAGTATAAATAATGATAAAAAGGCAGTAGCTGCCTCATTTCGTGATCCTCAAGGTTTTTTGTTTTATCACAAAAATTCATTGTATCGTCAGATAAACAAATCTTATCAGGAAAATTATGATTTATTAATGAATTCAGGCCTTTATGAAAAATTGACAAAAAATAAATTCCTTATCCCTCATGAAGAAGTATCAATCCAAACAATACAGGACCCAAAAGTCTATAAAATAATCAAACCCGAATTAATTCCCTTTATTTCCTACCCCTATGAATGGAGTTTTAGCCAATTAAAGGATGCTGCATTACTCACCATGAAGATACAAAACATTGCATTAGAGTATCAAATGAGTCTAAAAGATGCTAGTGCTTATAACATTCAGTTTTTAAATGGAAAGCCTGTATTCATTGACACCCTATCATTTGAAAAAAGTAATATGCAAAAACCATGGGTAGCATATCGCCAGTTTTGTCAGCACTTTTTAGCTCCTCTCGCTTTAATGTCTTATACTGATATTCGATTAAATCAGTTGCTAAGGGTATATATCGACGGCATCCCCCTTGATCTGGCAAGCTCTTTGCTCCCTTTTAAAACCAAATTTAATTTTTCTTTACTTTCCAATATCCATTTTCATGCAAAAAGCCAGAAAAGTTACGCGGAAAAACCCATACATGGAAAAGAGCGAAAAATCAGCAAATTAGGATTTATCGGTCTGATGAATAACCTGACAAAAGTAATAAAAAAGCTTAAATGGCAGCCAGAAGGTACAGAATGGGCAGAATATTACGATAAAACTAATTATTCAGATGATTCATTTAAAATTAAGGAGAAAATTGTTTCCGACTTTCTGGATAAGACAAAACCTAAAACACTTTGGGATCTGGGAGCAAATATAGGGATTTTCAGCAGGATTGCCAGTAATAAAGGTATTTTAACTATATCTTATGACATTGATTATTCTGCAGTTGAAAAGAATTATCTTCAAGTGAAAGAAACAGATGAAAAAAATTTATTACCTCTTCTATTTGATGCTTTCAATCCAAGTCCCGCAATAGGATGGGAAAATAATGAAAGAATGTCATTTATTAAAAGAGGACCTGCAGATACAGTTATGGCACTTGCCCTTATTCACCACTTTGCTATCTCAAATAATCTTCCCTTTATAAAAATATCAGAATTCTTTGCTTCAATCTGCCAGTTTTTAATTATCGAATTTGTACCAAAAAATGATTCCCAGGTACAGAAACTCCTGTCCAGTAGAGAAGATATTTTTCCATTTTATGATTCACAATACTTTGAGAATGACTTTAAGTCAAATTTCAATATTCTTGATCAAAAGAATATCCCCGGTTCAGAACGCATCATCTATTTAATGAAAAAAAAATAGAATCATTGGTTATTAACCCTTATTTATTTATGATTATATTTAAATATTTTTTTTGGATTCTCTTTAGGAATTTTAATATTACGCCCATAGAGAAGGTCGTCAAAAAAAAGAGCTATATGCTGATTTACAGAGTTCCTGGATATATAAAATCTTACTAATTTATGCAACAATGTGTTGGGTTTTGTATAAGGGCAGACTCTAATACAAAATCCACAGTCAGTACCTATATTTTTCCAAAAGGCATAACATTTTTCCATATTAATTGACCAATGTTTAAATCCTCTTTTATCTGGTTCATCATTTTTAGAAATTGATTCTGTAGGGCAATTATCAGAACATTTCTTGCAGATTTTACAAAACTGAGAAATAGCATAATTCTTTCTTTCTGTTGTTACAAGTTCCATATCTGTAGTTACTGCAGCAATTCTTACACATGGACCATAAACAGGGTGAACTAAAAGCCCCATGCGCCCCAGCTCTCCTAATCCACAATCCACAGCCATAGGTACACATAAAGTCTCATAATTACCATCATTCTGGGCTTTGGCATCATATCCTAATTGTTTGATATACTCGCTAATAATATTAGATATCTTTGCAGCCTCTACATACTGCTTGGCAGATTCCTGGATAGCATTATTAGCAGGCGCTGCTTTCATCATTCCAACATTCATTGCAACAATAATAATAACTGCATATTTATGTTTTATGATAATTTTATCACCCCAATTCTCTTCATGCCTTCCTCTGTTTGTATAATAGTGATATTTTTTCAAAGAAACAGCTCCCATATCAACAGCTCCATAATATTTTCCAAGCTCAAATATAGTATCAGTTATTTTTTGTTTATCAAGTTTTTTGAGATTAGTCTGAGGCTTACTATATGTGATTGTTCTGGTTTTATCCAGATACTCAAAAGCAGCAATAAAAGCAGGAGAAGCATAATCATCATGATAAGTTTGTTTTTTATCACCAAGTTCAGGCTTTCTATGAATTTCAAAATCTATCTTCCTTTTATCAGGATGTGTTTTGTAATATTTCTCAGCCAGCTCAGGATAATATCTCAAATTGTTTCTGGAAAACATGTGATCCCTCTCATCAAACTGAATAATTCTGGAATAATCTTGTTTTTCTATTTCCGGAAAATATTTTATTAAAGATATTAGCCCAAAAATCCCAATAAAAATAAATATGAAAAAATTTATCCAATTTACAAAAGGATAAAAATTATACTTAATTAATAATATCCAGAAAGAAATATTCAAAACAAGAAAGATGAATGAGAGCTTTGCTGCTCTATATTCTTTCTCAAAAAAAGAAGAAATTATTATAAGGAGAAAAAAAGCTGATATCCCAATCATAGCCAGATAATTCAGTAATATAAAAATCCTATCCATTTCACTCTTTCTCCAGAGCTTTTCTTGCTTTTTTTGCAAGGTCAGTGTGAGGGTTAGCTTTTTTTGCCAGAAAATAAGTATCTTTCCATTTTTCAAGAGAAAAAAGCTTTACAATTCTTTCATCTGATATTTTCTGTGATATATTAATCTCACGTTTAATGCGTATTAGATTTATCTTATCTTTGATTATCTCAGGATAGAAAAATTTTAAAGCTATAGATTTATTCAATGTTGAATCAAAAGCCTCAAAAACTGCGCCAAAACCTCCCTCTCCTATTTTTTTTACAATTCTGTAACGCTTTTTTATAACTTTATCTTTATTAAAAGCAAAATGATAAGATGAAGGCCTTTTTGATTCGTTCTGTATATTTCTGGTCTTTCTTTGCTGAGTCTTCATATATTGTCTTATACTTTCTTCTCTTTACTTATATTAAGTCTTTTCATCTTTTTATGAAGCTCCCTGTAGATCATATTAAAATTATATATCAATTTATTAGACATTACAATAAATATTGTTTCATTCAAGAATTAATATGAAATGTGGTTTGTTGACATATTTTTCTGAATTATATAAAATAATGTCATGGGAAAGGATAAAAAGGATACTCAATCTTCTGATAATAATCTGGACAAAATTTCAAACGAAAAAATAAAAAAAAACAATAAGGATAAATCATCTGAAAATATTCTTGAAAGCACAGGAGAACAGATTGATAAACTTTTTGACAAACAATTTTCTGAATTGTCAGAAGATAAATCAAATTTAGAAGAGCAACAGGAGAAAAAACATGAGCGCACAGAAGAACAACTTGATAAATTTACAGTAAAAACTCAGTCAGATGGTGATATAAAAGAAGAAGAGATCATGGTTCTGGATGAATCTTTAGCTTTGCCAGAAGAATCTGAATTATCATCAGAAAAATCATCAATAGAAAAAAAGAGTGAATTTCAGGATTTGGAAAATCTCAATTTTGAAGACCTGGGGGCAAAAGCAGCTCAAATTAGTGACATTAATAAGGACAAAAAAATTATACAGGACGAAGATTTTCCTTCAATTGAAATAGAAGAACCTGACTCAGTTTCTCTTGAACAAAAAAAAACTGATGATTTGATTTTTGAGGGCACTTATCATTTGCAAGGAGATGATAATAAAGATTTTAGTAAAGATGTTATTTCAGAAAGTTACGAACCAACATCATTTGAAGTTGAAGAAAAATCCGAGAAAAAAGAATCAAATGAAGCAGTTATGTTTGTAGATGGTAAAAAGGTAAATATGGAGGAAATTCTAAATCGAGACCATTTAGAACCAATAGAAGTTGACTCAATTCAGGACCAACTGGAATCTATTAAAAAAAATGAGCATGAGAATATTAAAGAGGAGGAACAAACAGGAGAGGAAATAATGGATAACACCTATCCAGTTGAAGATATTCCAGAAATTAAACCTGTTACCCAAATCTCCTTTAATACGCCTCTTATAAAAAAAAGAAGATCCAAACTACCTTTTTTAATAATTATATTAGCACTATTTGCAGTTATAGCTTATTTTGTTTTAATTAAAAACAACAAACAGGATCTTATAGAATCCAATTCCAAATCCCCTAAAAAAGAGTTCAAAAATATAGAAATCCCATCAAAACCTTATCAGAAAATGAAAAGATCTGATATTATAAAACTTGAAATAAAAAAACTAAAAGCTTTTTTCGAAAAAGCTGAAAACTATATAAAGAGTGGAGATGCTCACAATGCAAAGCTTCAAATGCTCCTTGCAGAAAGGATAACTCCGCCTGACAATATGTTGAAGAGAAAAGAAAATATACAGAATAGTATAAAATCTCTTGAGAAAAAGAATAAAATTAATAATCAAAAAATAAAACAATCTATAATTACAGAGAAAGAAGATTTTAAAAAAGCAGAATCCTATAATACTATTGAATCCTATAAAAGATATCTAAACAAATATCCTTCAGGAGAATTTAAATTTAAAGCAAAATCAAATATTGAAAAGTTAAACAGGGGAAAAACAGAAAAGGAATTGAATTCTATACGCTCAAAGACACATCAATATCAGAGAATGCAATTGCGTTTCGGATACATGGAGTTTGCACAAAAAGATATAAAAAAAATAGAGGCAATTTTATATAATCTAAAAAATCGTTTTGAAAGGAAAGAAATCAGAAATGAAAAGATAATTATTGATTACTCTTATGGACTGATGTGGCACCTCTGGGAAACTAAAATGGATTATCATAAATCAGAATGGTGGACTACAAGAGGTTATGCAGGATTGTTTAACTGGAGAATCCCAACATTAGAAGAGGCTTTATCAATTTCAGCAATAGATTTTGAATATTTTTTAAATAAGCCAATATCATCTATTCAAATATGGACAGGAGATAAAGTTTCATCAGAATCAGGAACTGTCTGGATATTAGATCTTAAAACAAAAAAATGCAGCTCTTCTGCAAAATCTTCTTTTAAATATCTGTTTTCCTGCAGAAAAATCCAAAAGTAAATCTTGAACACTATAAATAGCTTCTATCATTGATATTATAAGAATAGTTATTTATGATGCATTTTTTAAGGAGGTAGAAAATCGAAACCTACAAAAAAATTATAACAGGAAGTATTATTCTTGCAATAATTCTTATAGTAACCTTTATGTTTTTTTTCTTCTTTCATAATAATAAAAAATCAGATGACCTTCATCTTTTATCAAAAAAAAATCAAGCTCAAACAAAGATAAAAAAAGAGATAACTCAAAAAAATGAAAAAAGAGAAATAATGCCTCCTCTTGATATTAAACTTAACAATAGTGACGAAAAAATACGTGAACTTCTAAAAAATTGTTCTTCTAAATCCGAATTTATAACATGGTTAAAAAACAAAGATCTGATAAGAAAATTTGTAGCTATAGTTAATAATATTTCAAAAGGTACAACTCCTGCCCCTAATCTTGAATTCCTGAGCCCTGATAAGAAATTTAAAGTTATCTTTGAAAATGGAAAAACAAAAATAGACCCTATTTGTTATAAGAGATACAAGATTTATTCTAATGTATTTACATCTATTGACACACAAAGGGTTGCTTTGCTTTTAAAACAATTAACTCCCCTTTTAGATGAAGCTTATAAGGAACTGGGATACCCGGAAGAAAAATTTGAAGACTCCCTTTTTGAAGCATTTTCAGTATTAATGAGTACTCCAGTTGTATATGGAGACATATATCTTAGAAAAAAGGTAATTTCTTTTGCCTTTAAAGACCCAAAATTAGAAAAGCTAAATGCTGCACAAAAACATCTCTTAAGAATGGGACCTGAAAATGTAAAAGAAATTCATACTAAATTAAAGGAAATAGCAAAAAAAATAGGATTCCAATTGGACCAATTACCACAAATTAAAAGTTATATACCTGATCAGAATTAAAATATTATTTTTTTTCAGGAGGTGTATAAATAAAGCCAGCTATTCTTACGACCCATTTTCTTGGGAAAATATGTACAAAAAAAAGAATTAATTTGTTAATAAATCCCGGGACAGAGACAGCTTTTCCTCTTTTAAAAGCCTTTATAGCTTTTTTTGCTATCTTATCCGGTTTCATGTTGAATATACTCTCTTTACTTATCTTTTTATCAAGCCCTGATTTAGTAATCATTTCCGTTGCAATTCCACCTGGAGCAAAAGAAGAAATAACAATGCCTGTTTTCCTATTCTCTTCTCTTAATGCATCTGTAAAACTTTGAGAAGCATGCTTTGATGCAGAATAAACACTTTGGTACGGAGTTGGAATAAAGGCAACTTCACTTGTAATATTCAATAATCCGCCTTGACCCATATCTCGGAAATAATCTAAAAATAACAAGCTCAATTTCATCACTGCATTAAAATTTAAATTAACAATCTGATTATAATTTTCTATTTTTGCCTTTTCAGTCTTCCCATAATATGTAAGACCAGCATTGTTGATTATTCCATAGATAGGTCCTACTTTTATTGCATTATCAAACAAAAAATCAACACCCTCTGTTTGGCTTAAATCTACTCCAACAACCTCTACCATTGTATTATTATCTTGTTCAATCTCTTTTTTTAATTGCTCGAGTTTCTTCACCCTTCTAGCAGCAATTATCAAATTAGCTTTTTCATGTTTAGCTAAATATTTGGCAATTTCTTTGCCCAGGCCACTGGATGCGCCAGTAACTACAACCCATTTATTCTTAAAATTTAATTTTGACAATTTCTTTAATATCCTCTGAACAATTTTATCAAATTTCTAAAAAAAAATAAAACCCATATTTCTGCTTGAATTAAGTATTTAAAAATTTATAACTCTAAATTGGTTGATGCTCTTTTTTAAGAAGGTCATTAACTCTTTTTACAGGATTAAATGTAATTAAAGGAACTTGAATGAAAATAGTAATCCAATCTGACATTGCTCCATTCCAGAGTCCTGGGAGTTCCAGGATTTTTATTGATTCTCCATTTTTTGATTTTAATGAAATGAAGTAAGTATTAGGGTCAATATACTCATTAAGATTAAATTTATTACCTCTAAAATCACGAATACCACAAATAATGTCAACAGGATTAAAATGAGTGGAACAATCTGCGATACTTTTTTGTTCTTTCGAGCTAAAATCAATCTGAGCATTTTCAACAATTTGAAGAGAAACTAAATTGTTTTTATCTTTAACCCAGAAAGGGCCTCCACCATATTCCCCCTCATTTTTTACCATTCCACAGACTCTTATGGGTCTATTTAACTTTTTAAAAAGAAAATTTTCCTTTTTTTCTTTGGCCCAATTCTTAAACTTTTCTGGGAAAAATATATTAAGCTCATTTTTAGAAAAAAATGAAATCTCCTCAAGATATGCTTTGCTTAAATTTTTATTATAGAGTTTTTTTAAGTAATCAAACACCTTTGTCTGAATTTCAAACAAATATCCGCAAAGGGCTTTTTTATACACAAAAGTCTCTATTTTTAAATGATCAGGTACCACATTATCAATATTTTTTATAAAAACAATATCCGAGTCAATATTATTTAAATTATTGATCAAAGCCCCATGACCACCTGGTCTTAAAACAACATTATTATTGCAATCTTTTAATAGATCCCCTTTTTCATTTAAAGAAACTGTATTAGTATAAGGTTCTTGTTCAGAAATTGCAATATCGAATTTAATATTCTCTTTTTTGTAAACTGGTAAAATTTTATCAAGAAAATCTTTCACCTTTTTTCTAAATTCAGGAGAAATTGCAAAATGGATACGAACAACATTTTTCTCATCTATTGCGTATTCAATTCCCTCAATTATATGCTCTTCCATTGAAGTACGTGAGCAATCTTCATATTTATGGAATTTTATAAGAGCTTTTGGAAGATTCACATAATTGAGTCCTTTTGGTTTTAATAAATATTCAAGGATTTTTTTATATTTGTCTTGTTTAATAAGAGTTTTAATAGAAAGATTATCTCTCGCTAATAATCTTTCAAGTTCATCATAAAATGGAAATTTCTTTTTCTTTATTCCTTCTATGAAATCTAAAATGAACTCGTAATCAGAGTTCCCTTTTATTGCCTCTTGCTTTACTTGATTCTTTTTAATTTCATTAAGATTATTATAGAAATAGAGAAGCTCTTTAAACATACGAGTTGCAGCACCAGATGCAGGAACAAATTTGATTATTTTACTTTTTTTCCTTACTTTTAAGAAAAGATCAATATATCTTTTTCTTTCATGCTCTGAAAATTCTTTTATACCATTATTTATATGTGCTGGTTTAAATAGATTAACAAAAGGTGTCCCTTTTTTTAACATTTCAAGTTGGTTTAAAATTTTCTTTTCAGGAATTGTTCGCTTAACCTCATTATCTATAGATACCATCTTCTTTTTATTTTAAAATTAATCTTTTTTTTCTTATCTACTTAATTGCAGAAAGAATTTTATATGTTTCTTTAGCTATCATTAATTCTTCATTTGTTGGAACAACCACTACTTTTACTTTTGCATCTATTGATGAAATGTCTGTTAATTCTCCTTTTACATTATTCTTGTTTTCATCTATGTTAATCCCAAAAAAATCCATATTTTCACATATTTTTTTTCTTATAATTGGAGAATTTTCCCCAATACCTGCTGTAAATACAATAATATCAACTCCTCCCATTACAGCAGCATAAGCTCCTATGAATTTTTTAGCATAATGGCAGAAAATATCGATTGATAGGTTTGCTCTTTTATTTCCATTTAATGCCGCTTCTTCGACTTCCCTCATATCACTCGATATTCCAGAAAGCCCTAGCATGCCGCTTTTTTTATAAATTATTTGCTTTATTTCATCTGCACTTAAATTCTCTTTTTCCATCATATAAAGAATAATGTTAGGATCAATATCTCCAGCTCTTGTTCCCATTGGCATTCCACACATTGTTCCATATCCAAGGCTTGTATCAACAGATTTACCTTTATTAACAGCAGAAATGGAGCAACCATTTCCAAGATGGAGTGTAATTATTTTTAATTCTTCTATAGGTTTTTTAAGAAATTCTGCCGCTTTAATACTTACATATTGATGAGATGTACCATGAAAACCAAATCTCCTTATTCTTTTGTTCTTATAATACTCATAAGGCACAGGGTAAATAAAGGCTTTTTCAGGAATAGTTTGGTGAAAGGATGTGTCAAAAACTCCAACCATAGGAACATCGGGAAACTCCTCTTTTGCAGCTTTTATCCCTAAAAGGTTTGCAGGATTGTGAAGTGGTGCAAGCTCAATGTTTTTTTCAACTACTTTTATTACTTCATCTGTAATCAACACAGAATCTGCAAAATCTTCACCACCATGTACAACTCTATGACCAACTGCCTCAATCTCATTCATATTCTTTATAACTCCACGATCCCTATTCACAAGAGTCTCTGTGATTAAATGAATCCCAGATTTATAATTATTTATTGAGCATACCCTCTTTATTTTTGAGTTAGGCGGAAATTGATAAGTAAATATTGAATCTTTAAACCCAACTCTTTCAATCAGCCCTTTTGCAATTAACTTTTCATCTTCAATATTTATAAGCTGAAATTTGATAGAAGAACTACCAGAGTTAATAACTAAAATCTTCATCTTTTCTCCTTATTACATTCAACATCATTTTAACAATCAGGTTTTTATGGGTTTGCTTTATTGAATAACAACCTGAATGACAAATTAAATATTTTACATTATAACACTTTTTACAAACAAAAAAAATATAATTTGTAGCCTATGTAATAGAATTTCATAAAAATTTGTTGAATTTTTCTCGAAACAACTCTATAATTATAACATTATGAAAAAACAAAAAAGAAATCTAATTAAAAAGAATTTAAAAAAATCTTCTATATTAATTATAATTTTATTTATTATTGGGCTTGTTGGATTATTTAAGGGTGTATCAGAATTCAACAGGCAATATGATTTGAATTCATCATACCTTAAAATAATATCAAAAAAAGCAGCAGAACTTACAAAACAGGTTAATATAAATAAGAAAAGATTGGATCAATATAAATATATGGAATTCAAAGTAAATGCATTTCAAAATAAAGATCCTCTATTCTCTAAAATCCTTGATACTACTTATATAAAAAGTCAAAAATATGGTTTCCACCCAAATCTTATTCTCGGAATAATGCATGTAGAAAGTGCATTTAAACCGGAAGCCGTTTCAAACAAAGGTGCTTACGGACTAATGCAGATTAATTATTTTGCATGGAAGGATGAGCTGTCAATTGATAAAAGTCGAATTTTTGATATTGATTATAATGTAGAATTAGGATTACAAATTTTAAAAGTATACTACAATGAATCAAAAGGGGATATTTTTAGAGCTCTTTATTTATATAACAATGGGTACAAATACAATAATACAAAGTATACAGAAAAAGTAAAAGCAACCCCTTTTTTTGCTGTTTTGAACAAAACTAATAATCCTGATTTATTTAATTGAAAATTTTAAAAAAACAATTCGTATATATGTATGATTTAGTCAGGGAAGACAATTTTAGATTTAAATCTTGTTTTATTTTCTTCTTTTTGAGAAATTGATAATAGTTTGCCATGTTCATCAAACAACCTAAAATATATATCAGATTCAGAAGGGAATATTTTTATCACATCTTTTGCTAATAAAGGCATACCATTTAAAACTGCACTTCTTCCCATCTGGTTTACTATTATTTTAGAAAATTCCGGGAGTAATTTTTCTATAGGAATAACAAAATCTGTAATATTCATAAAATTATTACTTTTAACTAATTCCTCAATTGAAACAGATTTATCTAATTCAAACTCTCCTATCCTCTCCCTTTTTAGTTCTTCAAGATAAGCACCAACTCCAATCTTTTGCCCTAAATCGTGAGCTATTGATCTAACATAAGTTCCAGACGAAGTTAAAGCCTCAAAGTATAACCTATTTTTATTTACAATTTCTCCTTTTAAGGAATAAACATTTACTTTTACAGGTTTCAATTCTATTTTTTTATTTTCTCTGGCATATTTATAAGATGGCTTTCCTTTATACTTTTTTGCTGAATATATAGGTGGAACTTGCAATATTTCACCTGTAAAATTTAATAAAAATGAATTAACATCAATCTTAGTTAAATCTATTTCCTTTTTTTTAGAAGTTGGAATCCCTTCCATATCATAAGTTGAAGTTGAGAACCCAAATTTTATTATTCCTGAGTAAAGTTTTTTCTTCTTCATGTAAAAATCAAAAAACCTCGTAGCTTTTCCTATTCCAACCAATAATAAACCTTCTGCCATAGGGTCAAGAGTACCAAAATGTCCGACTTTTTTTGTGTTAAATAACTTTCTTATATTTTCAACTATAGAATGAGAACTTATATTCTTCGGCTTATTTATAGCAATAAGTCCACTTATCATTTAAGATGTTTTTTTATTATATTTACAGCTTCTTGTTTTGCCTTTTCTATAGTTCCTTTATAGAAAAAACCTGCAGCACATTCATGCCCTCCACCATTAAATTTTTTTGCAATAATCTGAGAGTTAAAATCTTTCTTTGATCTTACTGACACCCTATAATAATCATCTCCAATTTCCTTAAAAAACAGAGTTACTTCAACACCAATTATGGATCTTGCTACAGAAACAATATCTTCAGTTTCAATATCTTTTAAATCAAGTGTTCTTAAAAATTCTCTTTTAAATTCAATTATAGAAACTTTTTCATTCAGATGTAACTCAAGAGTGGATAATACTTTTTGCATCATCTGAACTTTTTCATAATAATTCGAATTAAAAAGCATGTTACTCACATCACAAGGATCAAAATTGTTATTCTTTACTAACTGCGAAGCAATGTATAATGACTTAAATGTTGTATTAGAATACTTAAATGAGCCAGTATCAGAAGAGATGGCAGCATACAGATTGTATTCAATATCTCTAGTAAATTCAATATTTAATTCAACACCCAATTCATAAATCAATTCTCCAACAGCTGAAGCCTCAGGCACAACCCAATTCAAATTTGCATTCTTTAAGTTTGTTGTATGATGGTCGATGTTTACTGTATAATATTTCTCAATATGCTTCTGACCTGTTCTAGCTTCGTTTTCTCCCTCTATCAGCATAAACACATCAAATGATTCGGGATATACTTGCCTGAATTCTATAACATCAAAACATGGTAATTGAGTTAATGGAAAAGGTGCTTTCTCAGTGTTACAAAAACAAACCTCTTTTCCCAGTTGTGTTAACATTAAGTATAAAGCAAGACCACTGCCTATGCAATCCGCATCCGGTCGTACATGTGAAGTAATTGCAATTTTTTTTGATTTTTTTATTAAATTAGCAATTTTTGTTTTCATCTTATTTTTAATTCCTAATTTTTTTTTCTATATCAAGAAACTGGCCCGTCACAAAAATAATTTCAGGCACATATTTTAAATACATTTTTTTTGCAATAGATCTTTTTATTAAACCTTTTGCGTTGTTTAAGTGAGCTAAAAAATCATCACAATCGAGGTTTGTTGAAGAAACATAAACTTTAGCTGTTTTTAAATCTTTACTCATATCTACCTCTAAAAGTGTAACAAGCTTTAATTTTGGGTCATCAATTTCATTAAGTAAAATATCTCCGATACAATGTTTCAAAGTGCTTGAAAATTTTTCAATTCGAAAAGACATTTAGAAATATTCTTTTTTTAAATTTATTAATTGAATAGAATAATTTGAGAATACAAAATTTTCTATTTGATTAAATGTCCTATCACACATATTTTTTGAATTTGAGACAATTGCAATTGCAATCTGAATTTTCTGCCACAAATCCTGATAATCACTCTCAATCAAAGAGATGTTAAATCTATTACATAGTTTTTCTTTTAAACTTGATACTATATGCCTTTTTTCTTTCAAACTATGTGTATTTTCAGAAAATAAATCCAAAATCATAATGCCAACAATCATTCTTTTTTAATTAGCTCATAAACTTCAAGAATATCATTTATCTCTATTGCATTAAAATTTCTTATTCTTATACCACACTCTGTCCCAGCTTTAACCTCTGTCACCTCATCTTTAATTCTTCTAAGAGTTTCTATTTCACCCTCAAAAACAAGATCATTACCACGCATTACCTTAAGTTTAGACTTATTTGTTACTTTTCCTTCCTTTACAAGGCATCCAGCAATAATACCCAACTTCGAAATTTTAAATTTCTGAATGACTTCTACTTTTCCAATCATAGACTCAATATACTCTGGTTCAATTTCTCCCTTTATTGCTTTTTCAATGTCTTCAATTAAATGATATATAACATTATATAATTTTATTTCTATTTTTTCTTTTTTTGCAAGTGCTAATATTCGTTGAGGAGCTTTTACGTTAAATCCAATAATAATTGATCCAGATGTTGATGCAAGTAGTATATCACTTTCAGTAATATTACCTATACCTTTATATACAATAACAATCTTTAAATTTTTTACACCCTTTTTTAATAAAACTCCTTCAATAACCTCTCCTGAACCAAAATTATCTGACTTTATTATAAGAGGAAAGGATTTTATCTTATTTTCTTCCATTTTTTTGAAAAGATTTTGTAAACTTAACTTTTTTTCAGCAAAAACCTCATCTTTTTTAGCCTCTTTCTGTCTTAGTTTTCTTAAATCTATTACTCTTTTCGCCTTCTCTATATCATCAACAATCTGGAATCTGTCTCCAGAATTAGGAATATCTTCAAAGCCCATTATTTCAACAGGTATTGGAGCCTCTGCAGAATTAAGTATTTCTCCTCTATCATTAAAGATACATTTTATTTTCCCTATAGAATTCCCACAAATAAAAGAATCTCCCTTTTTTATTATACCATCTTGAATTAAAACACTACCCACTGGTCCAATGTTTGTATCAAGACGAGATTCAATCACTGTACCTCTTGCTTGAACATCTTTATATGATTTTAGTTCCTGCATTTCTGCTACAAGAGTTATCATCTCAAGCAGGGAATCAAGATTTTTATTGAATTTTGCTGAAATCTCGACACACACTACTTCTCCGCCCCAATCTTCTACTAAAACATTGTTTTGACTTAATTCCTGCTTTACTTTATCAGGGTCAGCACTATCCATATCAATCTTATTAATTGCAACAATAATAGGGACTCCCGCAGCTAAGGCATGGTTTATTGCTTCAATTGTCTGAGGCTTTACTCCATCATTTGCTGCAACAACTAGCACAACAATATCAGTGACTTTTGCGCCACGTGCTCGCAAATTTGTAAATGCTTCATGACCTGGTGTGTCTATAAATATAATATTATTACCATCTATATTTAATTTGTAAGCTCCTATGCTTTGTGTAATTCCACCCACCTCTTTATCTGCGATTTTTGTTTTTCTTAATGAGTCAAGCAGTGTTGTTTTACCATGATCAACATGCCCCATTACTGTAACAACAGGGCATCTCTTTACTGATTTGGATTTACTCTTCTTAATATGACTGAAAAATACATAATCCTCATAAGAGGTTATTTCAACCTTAACATTAAACTGTTTACATATTTCCTTAACATCATCAATATTAATTATATCGTTAGATAAATATTCCTTTTTAAGAAATTTTATCTTTTCCTCAACATATTTTTGTTTTATATTTAATTTTTCACAAAACTCTCTTAAAGTAACTAAATCTGAAATTTTAATAATTTTAGGAAGGTTTAATTCTTCAATTTTTTGTTTCTTTACATCATGAGGTTCTTCCCCTTTTTTTTCCTTTCCTTGCTCAGGTTGTTTTGGTTCTATCTCTTTTTTTTCTTCAGTACTCTCTTTTTTCTTTTTTTTTTCTAATTTTTCTTTTTTTTGGATAATTCTCTTTTTTTCTATCTTTTTGTCAATCTTATCTTTTTTTATTTCAGTTTTTTGTTTTTCTTTATCTATTAATTCTTCTTTCTTTTTAATTTCTGGTTCTTTTTCTTGAGGAGCTTTCTTTTTTATCTCTTTTTTTTCTTCAGTACTCTCTTTTTTTACAACCTTTTTTAATTCTTTTTTCTTCTTTTTCTCAATATTATTGAACTTATCTACTATTTTAGTATATTTATCAATATTACCCGAAAATTCCCTTAACAATTCAAGTTGTTCCATAGAAATTACAGAAGAATGCGATTTTACTGGTATATTTTTCTTTTCAAGGAAATAGATTGCCAATTTGTTTGATATTTTAAACTTTTTTGTGGCTTCATGTAATTTTATGCTCAATATTAATCTCCCTTTTACAATTTTTTTTGAATCACCTTACTTCTATTTTCTATTCTGTTTGTTAACTGGATATTCCAGTTAGTCAACCTGGAAGCCAATTTTATATTGATCCCTTTTTTTCCAATCGCTGAGGAAAGAGATTCTTCGGAAACTGTCACCTCAGCCCTATTATTAACACTATCTACAATATTAACATTAATAACATCAGCAGGAGTCAGAGAAGATGCAATAAATCTTTCAATAGAATTACTCCAGGCAATTACATCGATCCTTTCTCCTCTCAATTCTTTTGTTATTGAAAGCACTCTATTCCCATTCATTCCAACTATTGCACCAACAGGGTCAACTAATTTATCAACAGAATAGACAGCTACTTTTGTTTTTATTCCAGGTTCTCTTGAAATGGAAAATATCTTAACAATACCCTCAGAAACCTCAGGAACTTCTTTTTTTATAAGTTCTACAACAAAATTATTCATATATCTCGAACCCAGGATTAGAGGGCCTTTTCCTTCAGGGAAAACCCTTTTAATATAAAATTTTACAATATCTCCTCTCTGAAAATCATCTTTTGGAGAGAGCTCTTTAAAAGGTAAAATGGCTTCACCAATATCAAGAATTATTATTACATTATTCTTTTCAATTCTTCTAACCTCTCCTGAAAGAATTGTACCTGTAAGAGGTAAGTATTTATCATATATCTTTTGTTGTTCTGCCTTTAAGATCTTTTTCATAATTATATGTTTTGCGGCCTGAGCTGCTACTCTTCCTAAAGTCTCTCCAGGTAAGAATATTTTTATCTCTTCTCCCTCTTTGGCCTTTGAATCATGTTTCAAAGCATCCTTCCAACTTATTTCAAAACAAGGATCTTCTACTTCCTTTACTACAAGTTTTGTTACATATACTTGAATTTTACCTTTGTTCTTATCTATTTCAACCTGAACATCTGTATCCTGGTTAAAATATTTTTGAGAAACAGCTACAAGAGCTTCTTCTATGGCAGAATAAAAAATATCCGGAGAAACGCCACGTTCCTTGCTCATTTGCTTTATACTTCTCAACAATTCTTCTGCCATTTATAGCCTTCATTTTACTTTATGTGCTATTATAAAGAAATTTTATAGAAAAATCAAGGCTTTGTTATATTTACACTTTTCTTGACAAACTTTTTATGCTTTTTTAACAGAGGAGGAGATGGGTGGATGAGTAAAAAGGGAAAAGTGAAGAGTAAAAAAAACAGTTTTAAGTTCTAAGTTTTGAGTGTTGAATTAAAAGTTAAAGCGTTGAAACGTTGAAATGTCAAAACAGGACAGAGGTTGTAGGGGCGCGCAGTAGCACGCCCAATAACATCAATGTCAATAATTAATTCAATAAATTTAGAATCTATAAGTAAATCCAAGATTTGGAACGAATATATCAAGACCATATGTTCCAGGTAATACATCTTCTATCCCTGGAGCAGCTTCCCTGTTTCCACCAATTAGATATTCCAAAGAAAAATCAAGAGTAATTTTATCAGTTCTATAAGCCCAGCCAAGTGTAAATACATTATATGTAATACTGGGCATCAATATATTAAGATGTTCAATCGGGCTTGGTGCAGGATCATAATAATAGCCAGCTCTTATTGCAAAAGAATCTGATACTAAATACTCTGCTCCAAATCTCAATTGAACCTTACTATTCCAGTAAAATTCAAAATCTCTATTAAATGCAGCTCCCAATAAAGGATGAGCTTTCATAGCCTGCCATTGCGCATCAGTATAGTTCATTTCAATAACATCAACTTTTTTCCAGTCTGTATATTGAGCATCTGCAGTAATTGTTAATCTGTCAGTAGCCTTAAAAGCAATCCCTGCTCCTACCCACATAGGCCATGTCAACTCTCTTTCTCCTTCAGTTGTTCCTGAAACACCATACAGTTCAGCACCTTTCATCTCAACATTTCCATCTAATGTTATTTTTGAAGGAGTTCTGAAAGTAAGACCAATACTGAGTTTATCACAAGGTTTAAAAAGTGCACCTATAGTTGCACCTACACACAACCCATTAAGATCTTCATGATATTGACCTATTCCAGGGTTTTTTACATCAAGCATTGCATAGTTTATATTAATTGTTGCTCCAATAGAGAATTTATCGCTTATTTTGTAAGAAACCGCAGGAGAAATCGATACAACTGCTAAAAAGCTTTCCCATTCAAGACTGGTCCCCTGGGTTAAAACCGAAAAATCATCCCCATTCCACTTAACACCAAGACCTGCTGGCACATAGGCTCCAAGCCCTATTGTCAGTTTATCTGAAATAGATTTGAAATATCCCATTGCACCTGATGGATACACTTTACTCTCGCTTGTAGCATCAATCCCATATAAATTAGATTTATATGTACTTTCAGGCATTAAAAGTGTTCCGAATACAGAAAAATTTGATCCCTTCAATTGAGATAAACCTGCTGGATTCCAGAATACAGCACTGTAATCATCTGCTAATCCAATAAAAGCACCTCCCATAGATATTGCTTTTGATCCGACTCCATTCAGGTTTAAACCATTTGAAAATAGACTTGAACTTAGAAAAAGAGTTAATAATAAAACTGAAAACAATTTTAAAGCTTTCTTCATACTTCCTCCTATTTAATAATAGCAAAAAAGATTATAAAAGAAAAAATAAAATTTTTCAATTAAATTACAATATCACTTAGTTTTTATTTTAGAGAAATATGTATACATTATGGGAACTATAAAAAGTGTTAACAAGGTTGAAGCAAAAAGCCCGCCAATTACTGTAATAGCCATAGGAGATCTCATTTCAGCTCCTTCAGAAGTAGCAAGAGCCATTGGAAGCATCCCAAAAATAGTTGAAAGTGCAGTTATAAGAACAGGCCTTAACCTTATAGTTGCGCCTTTTACAACAGCATCAAATTTATCCATGCCTTTTGCAATTAACTGGTTAATATAATCAACCATAACAATTCCATTATTAACAACAATTCCTCCCATCATTATAAAACCCATAATTGCAGGAAGACTGATATTTTTCCCACTCAATGCCAGAAATACAACAACACCTATAAATGCAAGAGGTATTGTGAACATAATTATAAATGGATACTTAAAACTCTCAAATTGTGATGCCATAACAGCATAAACCAGGATAATTGCGAGTAAAAGAGCAATAAACATTGTTTTATATGCTTCTATCATATCCTTATACTGCCCTTCCATTTCTGAAAAATATCCTTCAGGTAGATTATCTGTAATATCTTTAGATCTTTTTATTATTTCATCAATAATACTCCCAAGATCTCTGTCAATATAATTTGCATTAACACTAACCTTTCTTACCTGATTTTCTCTGTCTATTTTAACAGCGCCAAATGACTTTTTGAATTCAACCACTTGAGACAGGTAAACCTTTTTCCCCATTGAAGTCACAATAGGTAATTTTTTCAACTCTTCAATTGTATTTCTATCCTTTTCTCTTAAACGAACTCGAATGTCTCTCTCCTCTCCCTCAAGTATTATTCTTGATACAACTGTTCCTATTCTAAAGGTCTTAACCTGATTAGAAATATCATATGGAGTTAATCCTAATTTTGATGCTTCCTCTTTTTTTATTATCAATTGTATTTCAGGCTTTTTCTTTTCAAGTGATATTTCAACATCTCTTATACCTTTAATATCTGAAATCTCTGCTTTAACCTTTTCTGCAATAAACTCTAATTTTTTTAGATCTTTACCAAAAAATGCAAGTTCAATAGGGCTTCCACCGGATCCACCTCTTGAACTTAGATCTATATATTGTAATTTACCCTTATCAAGTTTTGGAAAATATTTACGCCAGTTCTCAAGAATTTCTTTATTACTTACATCTCTCTTGCTGCTTGTTGTTAAAGATGACCATAAGGTAGCTTCATAAGAACCAGCCGGATTAAAACCTGATGCAGAATTCCGAGCATTCTGCTCACTCACACCAACAGTAACCATTGTTGATAAAGAATTTTTGTCTTTTATGGATCTATCTTCTATATATTTTATAATTCTATTAGTTTCAGTTAGGTTTGTACCTACAGGCATTTTTAATTTTAAAAACATCATAGCACTGTCCATATCCGGCATAAATTCTGTTCCTAAAAAGGTTGCGAAAACAATAGAAAAAATAAAAACAACAATTACTGAAATCAGAACGATTTTTCTTTTCCGTAGAGAAATCATTAGATATTTTTCATATATATTCCTGAACCTAAGGAATTTATCCTTACCAAGGGTAATATTCTTTTTTTTATGTGTACCTTGTAATTTAAAATATTTGGAGGCCATCATTGGAATAATAGTAAATGCAACAAAAAGTGATGCAAGAAGTGAAAATGAGACTGCAACTGCAAGCCCACGAGACATTGTTCCCGCAACACCCTCAGCAAACATCATTGGGAAAAACACAGCTATTGTAGTCAGTGTAGATGCGATTATTGCAGCACCAACCTCAGAAGTGCCTGATCTGGCAGCCTCAAAGGGTGATTCTCCCTCTTCTAAATGCCTGAAAATATTCTCTATAACCACAACTGAATTATCTACAAGCATTCCTACACCAAGCGCCAGACCACCTAATGTAATTAAATTCAATGTATAACCAGAAAGGTAAAGAGCAATAAAAGTGATGATAACAGAAACAGGAATAGCAATTCCAATAGTAATAGTTGGTCTCAAATTTCTCAAAAAAAGAAAAATAAGCATCATAGCAAGTAGGCCGCCAAGCAAAATATTATTTGCACTTTTTGAAGACATAAGCTCAATCATTCTTGAAAAATCCAGAGCTAAATAGAATTTTATATCCTGATCAAGGGTAGGTTTTATCTTTTCCAGAGACTCTTTTACAGCTTTAGCCACCAGAACAGTATTTGCTCCCGAACCTTTAGTTATTATCAAAGCCACACCCTTTTTTCCATTAATTCGAATAATGCCTCGTACCTCTTTTGATGTTTCTTTCACATCTGCAATATCTTTCAAAAAGATCGGCTGCATCTGAGGTCCAACTCCAACCACAACCTCTTTAATTTCTTCAATCTTTTTAAATTCGCCAATAGTACGTATCAAATATTCTTTGTGGCCCTCATCCATATACCCTGAAGGAAGGTTAATATTTGAAGCTTGAACTGCTCTTTCAATCTGGTGTATAGATATAGCGCGTGATTCGAGTTTACCCTTATCAATGTTAATAAGAATCTCAGTATCTTCAGGAGAAAAAACCATTGCAGAAGCAACCCCCTCAATCCTTTCCAAACGAGTTGCAACCTCATTATCAATATAATCTTTTAATTGTTTCAAATCTCTATTTTTACCTGTGATTCCATACATCATAATTGGCATATCTGCGAAATTGAATTTGAAAACAAGTGGCGTTTCGGCTCCTTTAGGTAAAAAATTTTCAAAAGCTGCAATCTTATCTCTGATGTCTTGAGCTGCAAAATCAAGATTTGTATTCGATTCAAACTCAACAATTATCATTGATATTCCTTCCTGTGATATTGACTTAACCTGTTTTACATTATTTACTGTGGATATCCACTGCTCTAAAGGCCTTGTTAAATTTTCTTCAATATCCTCAGATGAAACCCCTGAATATGTTGTAGCAACAGAGATATAAGGTAATTCCATATCAGGAAGCATATCAAGGCCTAATTTTGAATAAGAAATAAGGCCTAATATAATAATTCCAACAAATGCCATAAAAATAGTTACGCGTCGTTTTAAAGAAAATTCAACAATCTTCATTTAGTCTCTCCCTCTACTTTAATTAATGCACCTTCTCTTAAGTCATAATTTCCATTATAAACAACAACTTGACCCTCAGAAAGACCATCTTTAATTTCAACAATAGTTTCATTAGATACACCTGTTTTAACCTTTTCCATCTTAGCCTTACCATTATTGAATAAAACAACATAACTTTCATCATTCTCATAGAGTATTGCTGACACTGGAACAAGAAGTATATTCTCTTTTTTGAAAATTTCGATTTGAACGTCAGCAAAGACTCCAGCTTTTATTTTAATTTCAGGGTTTTTTACCTTTACTTCAACCTTAAAAGTCTTAGATCCAGGATCAGCAGCCAAATTCTTTGAATATACCTCCCCCTCAAAAGCCTCATCCTGCAAAGAACTAACTTTGATTTTACAATGCTGACCAATCTTGATCCTTTCAATATCTTCTGAAGCAATATTCAGACTGATTTTTACCTTTCTTAAATCCATAAGCGTTAATACACCCGAACTCCTGCCCATATTTGGGTTTATCATATCCTCTTCTTCCATATTTTTTGAGGTAATTATCCCATTAAAAGGAGCTCTCATATAAGATTTACTCAAAGTATGCTTTAACATATTCTTTGTAGCTTCAGCACTCTTTCTTTGAGTATCAGCAGATTCAAGATTAAGCTCTGCTTTTTCAAACTGCATCTTAGAAATTGCTTCCTTTTCATACAAAGCTTTCATTCTTTTATAATTAAGTTTTGCATCCTTGTATGAAGCATTTGCTACTGCTAAACCTGCTTCTGCCTGATTTAATTGAAGTTTTAAAGTGGTTGTGTCAAGTTCAGCAAGGAGCTCACCTCTTTTAACCATATCACCCTGTTTTTTATAGATATTAAATATTCTTCCTGAAGCATCCGGTCCTATTGCAGCCTTTTTCCATGGTAAAACAGTTCCTTTATAATTTAAACTATCATAAAAAACACCTTTAACAACCTTTTGGACTTGAACACTGATGGGCTTTTTTATAATAATCCCTTTTTTATTTTCTTCTTTTTTGCACCCAGATAATACGAAAATAATTAAAAATAAGATAAAATAAACTTTTTTCATTTTTTTCCTCCATTTATATTTATTCCAGATATTTTTTCAAGCTCTGATAAAGCAATCTTATAATTATAAGCAGCCTGTAAATAAGCAACTTTTGCATTCGTTAACTGATTGAAAGATGCATTTAACTCTAAAATTGAAATCAGTCCTTCTTTATAATTTAAATCTGCAATTCTTACTCCTTCTTTGGCTGTTTCTATACTTTTCAGGCCTGTTTGTATATTCTTAAACTCCTCATCAATTGTATAGTATAATTCTTTAACCATTGTTCTTGTTCCATCATTAAGCTGTTTAAGATTCATATTAAGTATTTTTTTCATAACCTTCATCTCACCAACCTGAGCACTCTTTTTAAGCCCAGTAAAAATAGGATAGCTTATTCCTAAATTAATTGTATAATAATTATCCCAGTTATTAGACGTGAATTTAAAAGCATCTGATCTATAACTGTACCTTGCAATAATGGAAAAATCTGGAATATACTGAGCATAAGAAATCTTCAAAAGATTCCTGGCCTTTTTTAATTGCATATTTAATTGAAGAATTTCCGAACTATTCAGTAATGATTTTTTAATAAATTCAGATAATTCAAGTTCATAACTATTATGTTCCAATTTTCCGGAAATAATAATTCTTGTTCTGTCAGGAATTCTAAGCATTGTTTTTAGATTTATTGTCAGTAACTTTAAAAGTTTTTCTACATTTAAGATCTTTGGCTTTATTGAAGCCATATTTAGCTCTGCTCTTAAAAGGTCATACTTTGAAACCATACCAAGCTTATATTTTTCATTAATATTATTATAATTATTCTCTGCAAGTTTCATTGCCTCTTGCTGGGCTTTAACTAGTTCTTTCATTACAATTATATTAAAAAAAACCTTCTTTACATTTAAAATCACCTCATCTTTTGTATTCCTCTCTTTTTCTCTCGCAATATTAAGATCAAGTTTAGCATTTTTATAGGAATGCCATATTTTCCCTCCTGTAAATAGGGGTTGTACAATCTGAAAAGTGAACTCATAATTTTTCGTAAAATCAAGAGATACCTTTTTTGGTACATCGCCTGGAAACATTGGCGGCATCTCTATTTCCATAAGCTTTTCTGATAAATTTTTTGCTCCTTCAAGATAAGCACTCGGCAAAAAACCCATGTTCTGTTTAAGCCTTTGTTTATATTGCTTTACTTCTTCCTTGCTAATTAGATAATTGTAATTATTTTTAACAGCAATATTAATAGCTTTTTCTATAGAAAGCTCTATTACCTCTTCTGAAAATAGTAAACTTGACATGAAAATAAAAACAAAAAACACCTTTTTCATAAAAACCTCCATTTATAATATTTCTTAAGATTTTTTTTCATAATTCTACTTTAAATATACCATTATTTAGAATATTAAAAATTATATCAGCCGGATCTCTTATAGCTTTATTATCAAATTCTTGTTTTTTAAAAACATGCCATACACTATATTCTCCCAACACACCTATAAAAAATAGGGTAATATACCTTACAGGAATATCTTTATTAATATAACCATCTTTACAAGCCTGCATAAAAAAATCATCAAACTTTTTTATCCTTTTTCCTTTAATCTCCAAAAACTTTTTTATTCCTCCTAAATCTTCCTTATCAATTGCTTCAACCAACATTTTTGATTCATAAAATATGATTCTTAAAATCCCTCTGCTTTCATTAATATGGCTTAACAATCTAATTATTAGTATTTTCAATTTCTCAGGAAATAATGCTGAATCTTCCAAAATTGGCTTAATTAATTTATCCAATTCGAAATTTGCACTATAAACAACTGCACGAAAAATATCATTCTTTCCTGAAAAGTAGTTATAAAGTGTTGGTTTGGAAATATCTGCAGCATTTGCAATATCTTCAATTTTTGTGTTTTCAAATCCCTTTTGTTCAAATATTTCTCTTGCTTTTTTAATTATAAAATCTCTTATTGCTTCCTTCATTTTACCTCTATTTAAATATTTTTACTCAGAGTTAATTATATTACATGTGATTAAAATTGTCAACAACTAATAATGAGATTTTTAATTAAAATGGATTTATATAAAAGGGACGGTCTTTTGAAGTATTGATTTTTTCTCACCGTTTCTTTCTTCTCTTTGTATGAAAATACAAACTCCCTAAAGAACCAAAAGACAAATCGCTAAATAAGTCAAATTCTATGATCTCCCTATATGTTAATCCACCTAAATCTTTTAATAATACCAAAAATTCCCCTCTCATCCTCTTGCCTTCATGTGTAATGGTGTTTATATCTTCTAACTTTATTCCATACTTCTGTTGAAACTCGAATATTATTTTATCAACAGGCTCAAAATAGCGATCATCAGTCCGCTTATTTTCTCTCACTGATCTCTCTTTCCTTCGATCATACTTCTTTTCTGCTTCCTTTATAAACTCTTCATCACCAAATATTTGCCCATACTTTGATCGTTTAACTACATACTTTTGCTTATGAGCACTTTGTAAGGCCATAAAAAAATTTTCTTTTATGCCAAAAAGATCTTCGACAAAAACCCTATCAACAAAACTCTTATTGTCCCCTGAGTAATATAATGATCCGCTTGACCAAGAATAGTTATCGAATCTATCCACAAGGTTTGCTCTTACTGGATTTTGAATAACATATGCTATAGCCTGGAGCAGATATGACTCATTCTGAATCAACGTTGATTTAAACCGATCCTGGAATACATACCCCTTTCCTCCTATAACCCTTCTGTAGTAAAATCCATACTGGCTATTCAGGTTTCTCATGAACTCAGAGAGCCTTTCACTACTATTTTGCAATAACAAATGGTAGTGGTTGTCCATAATACAATATGCCAATATGCGCATTCTGTAAATCACTGACTTTTCAGCAAGTAATTCAATATATTTTGATTTCAAGTCTGCAGTTGAGAATATTTTTTCTTCATTGACGCCTCGGTTCATAATATGGTGAAAAGCACCTTCCCATGTCAGTCGTGCATGTCTCATACAATAATTATAACATAATATTTCAATACTTCAAAAGACCGTCCCTTTTTTTACTTTTTTTATTAAAATCTTCTTATGATTATTTTTTTCTCACCAGGCTTGATTTCCAAAATCTCTTTATGATTAATTTCTCTTCTATCACCAATAGAATATCCAGTTGAAAGAAGATATTTCCCAGGCTCCAAACCCCCAAACCAGAACTCACCACTTCTATCAGTAACAATCGATTCAATCGAATACTTCTTTTCTGCTAGTGGAAGTTTATAAAAATGAACTCTAAGCCCACGAATTGGTTTCCCTGTGGTTTTGTTTTTTATAAATCCATGTAAAGTCTGGCCTGTTGTTAAATCAAAAACATGTTCAATAGTTGTTGTTTTTCCTCTTTCCAATACTATGTTTTTAAATACTTTAATCTGAAACCCTGGACAAAAACAGGCAAGAACAGCCAGACCTTCTCTTAAATATTCTGAAGTATAAGGTATATCGAAAATTTCAAAACTTTCAAAATAATGATTATGATAAAGAGCAATTTCATTAAAATTCTTTAAAAATTCTTTTCCCTTTTGAGTTTTTAGGTAAAACTTGATTTCCAATATTGCTTCTTTTTCAAGCTTTATCTTGAAATGCTTTATCTGTCCCTGTTTTATATAAAAAGTATTTATTTCTGCTTCTGATTTCTGAAACCATTTATACCTATTTATAGCATCTTCTTCTAATTCATTTATTATATATCCGCTATTAGTTCCATCTATGTAATAAAATGGGCCAATACAAGCATAACCTTTTTTAAAAAAAGAAAGGAAATATTCTCCCTCTTTTTCTAAATGATCAAACTTGAAATAACCATTTGAATTTGTTTTTTTTATAGTTTCAACAAACATATATCCAATACTACCTGAATCCATTTTACCTCCTAAAAACAGTAGAACTTTTGCTCCTTCAATAGGCTGGCCTGTATCTTTGTCAACAACTGTGCCCTCAACCCTGCTTGTGATCAATGAATATAAACTCAATTGAAACAAACTTAATACAAAAACAAATAAAACAAAAAACTTAATTCCTTTCATTTTTTAACCCCCATTTACTTGATTTCATATAAAAAACTTCCTTTTAAATTTAAATTATTTTAAATATACTTTCTCTTTAACACATAGAAATAAAATTGTAAATGAAATTATGGGGGCTATCAACTAATAATGAGATTTTTAATTAAAATGGATTTACACTAAAAATAGGACTGCTTCAACGATTCGGAAAACCATTTCCAAATGTTAATATGAAATTTCATTGATGGATAATTTTTTTTAAGAAAATCCCTTAAATTGAAATTTTGATCATGTTCTGGTTTTCTTTTAAATAAAACTCCCTTTTTATACAGAATATAATTCTCAGGATGAAACTGAACTCCTAATACATTCTTATACTTTTTATGTTCAATTGCTTCAATAACTTTGCCATCCAATGAAACAGCAGATACATACAAATCTTTTCCCAGTTTTTTAACAGCTTGATGATGAGAAGATAAGACAAAAGGAAGATCTTTTTTATTCATATTCATCTTTCTTATAAAAATACTATTTATTTTAAATTTTATTCTATGAAATAGTGGGGTCAAATTTTCCTCAACAGGATTTAATCTTTTTAAATAAATTGAACTATGAATTCTATCCTGGCCTAATTTCAATACCTGTTCTATTGTTTTTAATCCATAAATTTCTGATGGAATATCCTGATATAGAGTGCCGCCTGCTGAAACATTCATTGATTGAGCACCAAGACAAATCCCTAAAACAGTATAATTCTTTCTTGATTCCAGAAAAGGTATAAAATTCGAATTCTGGTTTCCTCCAATCAAATGAAACAAAAAAGAAGTTTCATACATCGATCTAATCGGAGTGCTTGCAACAGTTAAAAGATTATTCTCTTTATTATAGATAAAAGGTGGTAGATCACTACCTCCTGTAAATACTATTCCATTAGTGCTATCAAATATTTCCCTGAATTGTTCTGTCCACTTGTTCTTTTTAAAAAGATCTTTTAATACAACCATGCCCTTTATCTTTTTAAATTTTACCCATTGTAATTTATTTTCTTTCACATATTCAAATGAAGAAGTATAATCCGTTACTTCTTTTTCATGATAAATACAGATTAATTTGATTTTTTTTAATGTAATTATATCTTTTTCATATAATTGTTCAATATTTTTTATTTGACTCTCTAAAGGTCTGCAAATCGCAAATACTACTTCATTATCACTAAATAAATTTATATCAATACTTATAAAAATAAGGATTAAACACATAAGGATTAATTTTATATTTCTCATATTCTTCTCCATAATTATTAAATATTTTATATTATATTTCTAAAGATAAATAAAAACAATTGGTCCCTGTTTTTTTTATAATTATCAAAAATAATATTTTTATAAAAAATATAATTAAATTACTTGCACCACCTAAAAAAAGATTAACAAAAAGAGCAAGACCTATGTATAAAGTCAATGCGTGTTCAATAGAGATAAATGCGAAATACTTACCACCATATTCTACTTTAGGTCCTGATGAAATTTCTTGGGGTGCTGTAACCATATCAAATGGTCTTAAACCGAGTATAGCTGGAAGAATAAGAAAATAAGCTACTCCTGCCAAGAATAATGGAACAGAAGAAAAAATAGCCCAATTTCCAGCTTGCTGAGTATTTACTATATGAATCAGCGAAATAGAATGAAAGGATTTCATTACTGCAATAATAATTAAAATAAAAGGGACCTCATAGCCAAGAGCTAAAATAAACTTTCGTGAAATTCCACCGACTATAACTGCACGATGGGATGCAGAGAGATTTGGAGTTATCCCTGTTGCAACACCAAGACAGGCAAATCTGTTCTTGATTACCGGGTATGTTTCTCTAAAAACCTTAAAAGCGATTATAAAATCCTATGAAATGATGCCTGAACCCAAATATGTCGTGGGTTTTGGTTCCTGCCCCATAAACGGCGGAATGTACTGGGATTCATATAATACAATAAAACATCTTGATAGATATATTCCAGTTGATGGTTGGATCGCTGGCTGTATGCCCAGACCGGAAGCAATTATCATCGGCGTAACACATCTATGGACACTAATTGATAAAGGCATGGCAAGCGGTTATAAAAAATATAGAGAAAAATATAAATATTATCGTGAAAATCAGGAAAAAGTCCTGGGGAAACTCGAATGGCAACCATTGTTCCCATTAAAAGAAAGCGAGGAATAAAAATGAGTACAAATAAACTTCAAGAAGAAATAGGAAGCCTTTTTAAAGATATAACATTTAAAGTTTCTAAAAATAATAAAATATTTATAATTGCACAAAAGGAACAAATTTTAGATATTCTAAGTTTTATTAAAGATAAGGGATTTGATCATCTTGCATTGATCTCTTGTGTGGATTGGATTAAAAAGAACCAATTTGAGATAGTTTATATATTAACTTCTTATTTATTGGAAGATGAAAAAAGCAGAATTCATGTAATCTTAAAAACAAGAATATCAAGAGAGAAACCTGAAATTATGAGTGCACTTCCTGTATTTGAAAACGCTGAATTCTATGAAAGAGAAATACATGAACTGTTTGGAGTAAATTTTGACGGAAATAATAGATTAATACCGCTTTTTCTTGAGAGAGAGTATAAAATAGCTCCCTTTAGAAAAGATTTTGATACAAGGGAGTACGTTAAAAATTTATATGGTTCTATTTTACCTGTGGAGGATAAAAACAAATGATAGAAGAAAGAGAATTAGAATTATTTTACGGGCCGCAACATCTTGGAATGGTTGGGAATTTCAGTATAACTCTAAAGGTAGAAGGAGACACAATTGTAGAAGCCATAGCAAATCCGGGATATCTTCACCGTGGCTTTGAAAAATTAATGGAATATAGAAACTGGATACAAAATTTTCCTCTGGTATGCAGAATAAATGTTATTGAACCAGACTCAATGGAAATGGTGTATGCAATGGCAGTGGAAAAATTAGCAGGAATAGAAGTCCCGGAAAGAGGAAATTATATAAGAACTATTTTTCTCGAACTTTCAAGAATTGCATCACATCTCTTCGGCGCCTGGGCTTATGTTAATATGCTTGGATTTGATACTGCTGCTCAATGGGCAATGTACCACAGGGATCTTATCTTAGATTTATTTGAAGAACTTACAGGTGGAAGAGTATATCATATATATATTCAACCTGGCGGAGTGAGACGTGATTTTCCCAAGGGATTTAAGGATAAAATCGTGAAAACCCTTCATTCTATCGGTGGTTGTATTCCAGATTATGATGCTACATTTTTTAATAATTCTCTGTTTTATAAACGCGCAAACGGGATAGGAAAAATAAATCTGGAAACAGCAAAAAAATTAGGTGCAGTGGGTCAGGTTTTAAGAGCAACAGGAATGGAATATGATATAAGAAAAATTGAACCCTATGCAGCTTATGATAAAGTAGATTTTAATGTACCAACAAGAAAAAAAGGGGATGCATATTCAAGAATATGGATAGTAAGAGATGAGATGATTGAAAGTGTTCATATGATATTCAAACTTCTTGAACAAATGCCTAAAGGAGATGTATGGAATAGAACTCCTAACCCATTCAAATGGCAAATACCGGAAAGGGATGTTTATGTGAGAGTGGAATCATCTCGTGGAGAGTTGGGAGTTTACCTTGTAAGCAATGGAGAAAATAAACCATATAGAGTTCATTTTAGAACACCATCCTATACACATGGATTGGTTATTTTAGAGAAATTGCTCAAAGGTGCTAATATTTCCGATGTTGGAAATATAATGATAAGCTTATATGTTATTGCCCCGGAAATTGATAGATAAAGGAGAAAAGCAAATGTCAAAACCAAGTATTTTAAATCCTTTTAATGCAATTAAATTTCTTTTTAAAAAGCCGAAAACATTTAGATTCCCTTTTGAACAAAGAGAAACTGCTGAAAGATATCGAGGTTTTCATCTTAATGATTGGGAACAATGTACTGGCTGCGGGAATTGTGCTGATATTTGCCCTAATGAAGCGATTGAAATGGTAGAAATTGCAGAGATAAAAGCTGAGGTTGGGAAAAAGAATGAGCGCCCGCAAATTGATTATGGAAGATGCTGTTTCTGTGGACTTTGTGTTGATATTTGCCCACCGGCTTCGTTAAGATTATCACGGGATTTTTATCATATCCATTTTGATACTAAAACATTTGTTTCATTGCCAAAAGATGAAAAAACAGATAAAGAACATTTTTTACCTGAAGGAGAATATTCTATCTTTAAAGCATCTCTTGTACATAGAAAAACAAATCATGAAGGATATTCCTCAGATTTAAAATACACATTATTTGATCCTGAACGAATTCCTATGGATATGCTTAAACCAAAAGAGAGGAATTCTTCTTTTATAGAGATAGTAAAGGGATACTCAAAGGAACAAGCAAAAAAAGAGGCAAATAGATGTCTGGAATGTAGTTTATGTGAAGATGCTTGCCCTGCAAATATGAATATATCTGACTACATCAATGCTATATGGGAAGATGACCTAAAAGGGTCCGTTAAACAGATTTATAGAACGAATCCACTCCCAAATGTTTGCGGCCGTGTTTGTACACACAATTGTGAAACAGCATGCTCACTTTCTCATAGGGGTGAAGCAATCCCTATAAGATGGTTAAAAAGATATGCGGTTGATAATCTCGATTATAATGATGTAAAAAAGGTTGCTGCAAATGGTGCTATTAAAGGAAAAAATAAAAAAATATCCATTATAGGAGCAGGAGCAGGTGCTTTGAGCGCTTCATATTATTTATCATTAATGGGCTATGATATTACAATATATGAAAAACTGTCTCTTGCAGGTGGTATAATGAGATATGGAATTCCAAACTATCGCTTGCCCGATGAAGCACTTGATAAAGATATTGAAGCGATTATGCAACTTGGAGTAAAAATAAAGACAAATACTGAAGTGGGAAAAGATATAACCATATATGAAATTAAGAAAAATTCAGATTATGTTATTTTAGATACAGGTTTCAATGAAGGAATATCAGTATTACCAAAAGATATAAAATCGCCTTTTATTATTCAAGCACTGGTATTATTGCCTAAAATATCAAGGAATGAAGAAGTCCTTGTTTCAGAAAAGATCCTTATTATTGGTGGTGGGAATGTTGCTTTTGATATTGCAAGAAGTCTTTCCAGATTGCAAAGGGAAAAATATGGAAAGGCTGATATTTCCCTCGTTTGTCTTGAAACGAGAGACATTATGCCTGCTGATGAGGAAGAAATTATTGAAGGGCAAGAAGAAGACATTAAGATCTTTCCCGGTTGGGGAAATG
>Ga0209121_10000874_pt1 | contig 32320 bp, 26 predicted proteins | sample Cruoilmetagenom3_FD_187292 | JGI IMG/M metagenome (GOLD analysis project Ga0209121, IMG submission 187292) | Oil polluted marine microbial communities from Coal Oil Point, Santa Barbara, California, USA - Sample 3 (SPAdes) (version 2) | ecosystem: Environmental > Aquatic > Marine > Oil seeps ... | reverse complement strand
ATTAAAATGGATCTGATGGATTTCTACAATTTATACGATTGTCAGGCATTTGATCCTCATGTTAATCGACAGAGATTTAGGGAGGAATGGTGGGCTTAATCGATGACCAATGGAATTTTTTTATATAAAAAAATGTTCTTTCTCGTTGTAGGGTTACATATTAATTTTTAGAGTCCTCATTTTTTTTTATTAACAATAGTTTTTTATTAAAACGGTCATTCATCCGTCAATGGATACTATTCCGTTGCTTTATTTAAAAGCTGGCAGGCTATATACATCCTTAGAAGACAAGTGGATTCGGTGCAAAGAATCCATCATCCAGGTATTTCGTGATTTGACACAAGAATATGGCCAGGTTTATATTGTGGATATTGATGGTTATCGCAAAAACCGTGCCCATTTGGATATTTATCGCTCCTATTCCCGAAAAGTTTCTTTTTGGGTTGATTCTGCCCCCCGGACTCCAGGGGATGTTATGGATCTGTTTATTTCGGGTGTGCATCGTATAACTCTGGTCTGGAAAATTATAGATGATAATTACCTCAAAGAGATACGAGAGATGTGTACTGAAGAAATCTATTTGGCAACAAAAGATGAATTCAGTAAAACACTGGAAAAAGTTAAAAAAATAGGTTTTGATGGCATTGTTGTGAAGGGTACATCCCATATGTGGCAGACCGTAAATAAACCGGTATGGTTTATCAATCCTGAAATCAATGGTAAAGTTATGGTGCAAAAGTATATCGTATAAAATAAAAAAAAATTTGAGGATTTTAATAGTGTAATATCGGGTCAATGTAAAAAAAAATAGAGCACATATTGGTTTGTCATTCCATTCATATTTTTTTTTTTGCAATGGTTGCTACAGCTTTACATTCAAAACATTTTTTTATAATAGGTTTTTTTATGAACAAAAAAAGATTCAATTTAATGAAACCATAAAAGTAATTGAGGTAATTAGATTAATCCCTAGATGTTTGGTTGGAACCCAAAAATGGTGCTATTGAAGAAACCCAAAAAAAAATTAACAATCTTGTCATAATAGAAGTTTTATATTTTAAAGGTTTAATGGTAAAAAAATATAATCTTGCCCATCAATGATAAAAACGTTACCCTATTATAGACAGAAAATAGTCTTGCACTACACATTCTGTTCATTTATCTAAAATATTGATTCTGTATGTATTAAATTAGAGTAATGGAAGATAGTGATCGGTTTCCCACTTGGTTACCTGTTGTTTATACTCTTCCCACTCCATTTTTTTTATGTAAAGGAAATGATGGAAAATATGTTCCCCTAATGTATCTCGAATTAGTTTACTTTCTTCCATTAAAGCAAGGGCATGATGTAAATTATCCGGTAAATTTCCTATCCCTAATTTTTGTCTTTTTTGCAAATCCAATGAATAAAGATCTTCTTCAATTTTTTCAGGTGGCTGCAGTTTTTCTTTTATTCCCTGAAGGCCAGCGGCAAGGATAACTGCAAATTGAAGATAGGGATTCCCTGATGAATCTGGTGAACGAAGTTCACATCTTGTCCCCTTTTTCCTTTCAGCTGGAATTCGCACCAAAGCACTCCTATTCCTATCAGCCCATGAAATATAGGTAGGTGCCTCATATCCCGGTACCAAACGTTTATAGGAATTGACCGTTGGGTTTAGGATTGCAGTCATTTCTTTAATGTATTTTATGATTCCTGCAATAAAATTTTTTCCCAGTTTGCTTACTCCATCTTCGCTATCGGGGTCATAAAAAATATTATCTCCTTTCTTATTCTCTAAAGATAAATGAATATGCATACCATTTCCCGCGGCTCCATAAATTGGCTTTGGCATAAATGAAGCATATAAATTATGACGTGATGCTACTACTTTGACCACGTACTTAAGTGTGATCACCCAATCTGCTATGGTAAGAGCATCAGAATGATGAATATCGATTTCGTGTTGCCCGTTTCCAACCTCATGATGTGAGGAATGCACCTCTATACCTAATTGCTGTAATGCTAAGGATATATCTGCGCGCACATTTTCTGCCAAATCGATATGGGAAAGGTCAAAATAACCTGCGGAATCATTTGGGATCAAAGTAGGGTTTTCCTGATCCTTTTTAAACAAAAAGAATTCACATTCTGGTCCAGCCACCAGTATATGTGTATTTGCTTTTTTCACTATTCTTTCCAAGACATATTTAGGATCGCCGATATAACGTTTTCCCTCGTGGTTAAAAATGTTGCAATTAAGTTTAGCCACGGGAGGCAAGGCAATAACTGAGGGTAGAATAACAAAACTTGCAGGGTCAGGTATGGCTATATAATCTGATTCTTCAATAGTAGCATATCCCGCAATTGAAGATCCATCAAATAAAACCCCGTCTTCGAAGGCCCCTTCCAGTTTTTTTTCAGGAATAACGATATTTTTTGGATTTCCCAATATGTCTACAAATTGAAGGCGAATAAACTTGACGCCATTTTTATCAACTTTTTCTACCACATCATCAACACGCATATTCCTCCCGTCCCCATCACTTGTTTTATATTAAACAAATAGTTATACTTAAAACTATTTAGGTGGATAGATGAACATTAAGACAAGTTTCTATAGATGAATAAAAATTTTTTTTATGTGGCTATAGGGTGCATCTGTTTTTATGCCCTTTTGGGTGAAATGGGTTTTATAGGCTTGAAACCCTTCATCCCTCAAGGCTTGTATAATGCCTGACATTTTTGGTTGACATGTATGGAGTTTGGAAGCTATCCTGTCGGTCTCGTAATAAAGGGGTGGTGCATCGGCTTCTAATTCTAGATTTTTTAAGATCATATCAAGTTCCCATCGTTTACCTAATCTTTTTGTTTGAGCCCTTTTAATGAGTTCCTTTATAATTCTTTTATTATCTAAATCCCCAATCCACAAAGGCCCAATGGAAAAGATATTTTTCCCTAATCTCCACGTACCCTGCTCCTTTCGCGCTCCACCAATATTTTTTAACATCTCATTTGCATTTTTTGTGCCTCTGCTGATTTTTATATATGTTCTAAAATAATGATCTGTGGAATAAGAAAGTAATGGCTTGATGCCACATTCAAAGCGAGCCGCCTGCCTAGCTATAGAGCCAATAAGAATTCGTAGGCCAATCTCTTTCATGGCGTCTCCATGGAAAGGGATTGCATCATACCTTCTTTTACAGACAAGTGGATATACCCCGCATAATGTTGCTTTATCCGTGGCAGTAAAAGCCATAAAACTATCCCGTTTAGCTCCCTGAACCGCGGAATCAACAAAAGAAATGGGTGATCCAAAGGGGTCAATATCGACATAATCAAAATTTTGTTTTTCTAAGAGCAAAATACGTAAATCTTTTTTTGAAATGCAGGCAGATATATCATTGAGTTTTATGTTCTTTTGAATGATTTTATATTGTTTTTCACCCCAATCATTTATATATACCTTGCCACCAGCCTCGTTTGCTATTCTGATCCCTCGCACCCCGGTTGCAGCCATTCCATCTAAAAATTTATCATATCCCAAATCAATTGCGTAAAGGCAAAAAAGAACACAAATATCTCTATCTGTTTCGAGGGCAGGATTATAAAAGCAGGGTGTTTTATGTAAAGGACCTTTTTTTTTAATATTGATATCCCGGGGTACAAAAATTTTGGTGTTCCCCTCCCTAATAATCATTAAAGGTTTTCCTTTAATATCTTTTCTATCTTATAGGGTAAGAGATTTCGATTAATTGGAGTAATCTCCAAAATTCTAACATTATCCATGTTCCGAATGTCCTGCAACAAGGAATCTCTTGACTTTTTATGCAGAGTCAGTAAAACGGGTTTATCAGAATCCAGTGCATCTTTGACAGCTTTTCTAAATTTTTTACTAATGAGCTCCATTTTTCCCACTTCATCAATAATGATTATACCTACTAATTCATCATCTACGGCTTCCTCGATAGCTTTAACACCCACCTCTTCTAATGCTTTTAAATCAATATTATATCTACCCGAGCGATGAATTGAATCTAAGTTTATATGGGCAAATATTTTCTCCTCCTGTTTTCTCCAATCCACAACTTTAAACCCGACTCTCTCTCCATTCTCTTTAATTGTTTTTGTAATCATCCCGCCTACTACATAATCCTTTTCTAGCCTCCCGGCTATCTTTATTAAGGCTTCAGTCTTTCCAACCCTTGGTAAACCAGTTATCCCAATTTTAGGAATAAGCTCCATTTCTTAATATGAATGTATTTTTTGTTTAGAAAACTTTGCTTTTAAATAAAATGGTCCAAAGATTATATAAATAATAACTCCAGTAAGAAGGAGAATCAAGGCAAAGCCTCCATATCGTTCTCCTACTATTAAAGAAAGAAAAATTAGAACTGCAGCAATAATTGCAAATCTCCCCTCTAATTTAGGATATAAAATGGGGCTTATCATCAATGTTGATACGATAATTGTTGCAGAAAATAGGATCACTGAGTCAATTTGCAAATACATCAATACAATCATAAACAATGCTGCAGAGGGAGTTGTTATTCCTATAAAATAGTCTTTTTCTCCAAAATAATATCTAATCAGATGGATTATGCCGCAAATACAAAATATGGAACAGATGGCTAATCGGAAAAAAATTTGTAAATCAGATACTATATAAATCATCACTGAAGGAGCTATGGAAAAAGAGATTGCATCAGCTAATTCATCTAAATGCCCTCCACTGTGGCCCATTCTCCTGGCGATTATTCCATCCATCCCATCGGCTAAAACAGAAAGGAGAATCAAGTTAAATGATATATCTACCCTCTCCCTTAAAAGAAAAAAAATAGCAATCAATCCCAAGACACCATTAATGATAGTGAAAATATCTGCTATTGAAAAATTAACTAGTTTTGTCATCTAAAATGCTGTGATAAGAATTAATTTTTTACTACTGGCAATCCCCTGAATATTAAAAGGATATATACTTCCTCCAACGTCATTCAAATAATCATATAAGATTAAATATCGAATAACCCTTTTCAACCATACATCCTCCATCATACCCCTCTCCTTTTTTTATCATTTATTATCCTTATGGTTATTTAACTTTGTCATTTGATTAGACCAGTCAGCACTAATTATCAACTCCCTCCTTCTTCTATCTACAATAATAAGGGAAAATGATTGTGCGTATTATATTAATGTATACCATAGACCTAAAAAAAAATAGAGAATAAGTTATTGTATCTTTTCACCTATTTTTCCTATAAAAAAAATTTTTCATATTTTGAAAAATTTCAAAATGCCGCGGGAGGGATTTGAACCCTCGACCTACAGATCTTCAGTCTGTCGCTCTCCCAACTGAGCTACCGCGGCTTTAACGACTTTTCTAAATTTGTCATTCTCTGGTTAATCCTTTTTAGAACCTCTTTTAATTCACCGATAAAAGTCTTTGCCTTCTGAGTAGTCACAGCGCCAGTGGGAGACGGTTCAATCAATCCCTCTTTTTCTAAAATGCGGAGGGAATATCTTACTTTGTGATGAGGTGTATTGGTAAGCTCTGATAGCCTAATGATACCGATAGGTTGCTTTTCCAAAATAATAGTTAATAAATTGACATGCCGGTCAAGTAGATCAAGCTCGCTCCCGATTTGGCCGAGGAGAATATTTTTTTTTGACAACTAGTTTCCCCCCTGTTTACGTGTAATGTCCTTGAGGTACTTAAAATCTTTCCATGTGCTCATTTCTCTTTCAATATCTAATAGATAACATTACATATTTGCCGCGTGCCAAGAATAAATATTTTTGGTATTATAAACACATATTTTGATAAAAAGATATAACTGAGGTTTAAATAGACAAACATCATTCTAGACTGAGGAGGAATTTATGGCAAAAAAAGTTACAACAGGGGAAGTTAAGCATACAGTAGCAGCTGCTATTGGGGCCGCTTTTGGTTTTATTATCGCTCTAATTTGGAGAGATATAATCGTGGGCCTATTTTCAATGGCCGGTCTTGTGATAGATCAACTCGGAGAAGACGCAAAAGCAATGGATGGCGTTATTGCAATAGTTACGGGAATTATTATAACGCTTGTATGTGTTATTGGGATTATCTATATCTCTCGTTGGGGCGGCAAAGAAGAATAGCCCTCTTTCTTTTTCCTTATTTTCTTTTTTTTCTTTTTGGTATCCTATAATGTTAAAACTACAGATTTTTCTTACTAACAGGCTACACTTCAATGGTTATCCTCACTTTTTTTTGATGCCCTAATATCCTCCAAAACGTTCTAAAATGAGCAAACTAATGGGCCCAGAGAGATTCGAACTCTCGACCTCCCGGTTATCAGCCGGGTGCTCCAACCAAGCTAAGCTATGGGCCCCATATAGAATTGACGTTAATTGAATAAAACAAGTAATATATAAAAAATTAGGTATTTGCGTCCACAAATATTTTACTAAAACTTCACCTTTCAAATCATCTGTATCTCCCCTAATTTATGGGAAGAGAAAAAGATACTTTAATATTGAAGTTTTTGTTAGATACCCTTAAATGGTAAAAATAAGAATGTTTATTGCCATAGACATCGGGGCACTGAAAGGCCTTATTTCATTGGAAAAAAAATTAAAATTAATCGAGCCTTCTTTACGGCTTGTTGAACCACAAAACATCCACTTGACCTTAAAATTTTTAGGCGATACCGATGAATCCTATATCCCGTGCATCAAAGAAGTGATGACCCAATCAGTAAAGGGGAAACAACCCTTTCAAATAAATCTTAAAGGAATTGGAGTATTTCCCAATTTTAATTATATCAAAATAATCTGGGTTGGCATGAAGATTGCCAATGAAGACACTATCCCACTCTCCCGTATCACCAGAAAAATTAATGATGATCTATCCCATTATGACTTTCCAAAAGATAAAAATTTACAACCCCATATCACCATCGCACGGGTGAAAAAACTAGAGGATAAGAAGAGATTGCAAAAATTTATTATTAATACTACCGATTGTGATTTTGGTATTCTTGAGGTAACACATATCACTCTAAAAAAGAGCACCTTAACACCGGCAGGACCCATCTATGAAAACTTGGTTAGAATAAAAATATGAGAAAAGATATCGAAAAAGAAATCTTAAAAAAAATAAAGCCTACAGCTGAAGAAAACCAGTGCATACAACAAATCACCAATGATATCAAGAAAAAAATTCTAGTTCAAAGAAAAAAAGTTCCGTATCTCTTTGATGTCCTGCTCGTTGGCTCAATAGCAAAGGGAACATACCTTTCAGGTAACCTGGACATAGATTTATTTATTCTTTTTAATCCCCAGGTCCCCTATAAACATTTGGAAAAATTTGGCCTGCAGATAGGAAAAAAAGCATTGCCACAATGGACGATACAATATGCAAATCATCCCTATGTGAGAGGAACATACAAGGGATTCCAGGTTGACATAGTACCCTGTTTTAAAGTTGATCATCCCTCGAAAAAAATTAGTGCCGTGGATAGGACCCCTTTTCATACGAACTATGTCGTCCAGCATTTAAAGGAAAATGAAAAAGATGAAGTTCGTCTTCTCAAAAAATTTCTTCAAGGAATTGAATGCTATGGCGCTGAAGAAAAAATCCGGGGTTTTTCTGGTTATCTTGCTGAATTGTTCATTATTCATTATCATTCATTTAAAAATTTATTGTCGAGTTGTCAAAACTGGCGTTTTGGAGAATTTTTTAATCTAGATAAGGGGAGACATGGTACTTTTCGTGGTCCGTTAATTTTTATTGACCCGGTTGACCCGACAAGAAATGTTGCTTCAGCTTTATCCAAAGAAAAATTTCAGATTTTTATCTCGGCTTGTCAAGCATATCAAGAGCATCCCAAGATGGAATTTTTTTTTCCTAATCCCGTTATTCCTTGGCCATTGGCAAAGATTGAAAAAAAAGTGAAAAACTGTGTGGGTATTCTTATTCCTAAACCTTTTTTGGTTGAAGATATCCTCTATTCCCAAATACGGAAAGCATGTAAAAACCTTGTTGCCCTATGTGGCCAGTATGATTTTTTGGTTGAGGATGTTTCCTATCACGTCAATGATTATATTACCATATTCTTGAAATTAAAAAGTATGGTGCTTCCTCCTCATAAATTTCATATGGGTCCCCCCTGTGATAAAAAGGAACATGTTTCTTTTTTTAAAAAACGATGGCGGGGCAGCAAGTATGCACTCTCTCAGCCTTTTGAACGTGATGGTCGCTGGTGGATTGAAATCAAAAGGGAATTTACAGATGTACCGTTAATGCTTCGGGAAAAAATTAAGGATGTTAATCTTGGGAAACATTTAACTCCCTTGGTAAACAAGATTGAAATATTGGAGCATGAACAATTAATCAATGATAGGTATGCTGTTTTTTGGACCAAATATCTTGATAAAAAAATGCCTTGGGAGAGATAACCAGTTAAATTAAGCCAACTTTTTGTAACACCATTAAATCCTCAGTTGATAGTTTTTCACCTTTTTTAAATCTTTCAAATATCTCATCAGCTTTTTTCTGAACTTCATCCCGCTCTTTCCTTTTTTCAGCAATTTTTTCCTTATGTTTTCTTTCACTGATTTTTTCTTCTGTCTCACGGAACTCTTTAATGTATGCAACAACTTCTTTATGAGTCTTATCTGCATCAAGACGTGTTAAAACAAATTCTTTCTGAATCTTATTTAATTTTTTCCATAATTCATCTGATTTTTTAAAACTTTCAATCATCTGGCTATGTTCCTCTTGCGCCTGGCTTGACAACTTTTCAATTTTTTTATGTTCTTTATCCGCTTTTTCTTTCAATCTATCTTTTTCTTTTATTGCGTCTTGCAAGTCCGGGTAATTCTCCATTTTTTCTTTACTTTTTCTTAACTTTTCATATACATCTGACAAATGCTCCACCAGTTTTTCTTCTTCTCTTTTAGTTAACTGTTGAGTCATTTGTTTAAATTCTAATTTATCAATTTCTTTCTCTAAATCATCTAAGGATTCTTCATCCTTTGAAAAAAGATTCATTCTTAATTTTCTGATTTTTTTTTGTGCATCCCGATATTGTTTATGTAATTCCTCTCTCTTTTCTTTTATGTTTGCTACACGTTTGTTTATTTCATCTCGTCTTTTTTTATGGGCCACACCTTCTTTTCGATTTTTTTTGACTTCAGCATTTAATTCATCGCCTTTTTCCCGTAATTCCTTGGTTTTTTTATTAAGGGTGTCTCTTTTTGCTTTACTGTTATCTATGCATTTTTGCAAATCTTCTTTTCTTTTTTCGATGTCCCCATCTTGCATTTCCCCCTTAATTGGGGTACTTTATTAATACATTTCGCTTACACCATGGGGTTCAATAATCCGGCATTGGAACAAATAGTGCCTAGGTACCCGGAATCGCGTGACATCATTGTCTATTGCTATATCCTATTATCTGTTTTAAAAGCAGTTTATTTTTAGTAGAATATTTTATCCTTAAATATTCCATAATAAGATATTTATGCAGGTTCACATTTACGGATTAGTCATGAAACCATTTAAGACCGGTCAAATAAAAAAAAATGGACAAAAAAAAAGCTTGTTCTCATCTAAAAATAAATGGATGGTTGTTTCACTTATCGGCATTTTCATGCTGGTTTTGTTTCTCAATAGCTATTTTAATTATACCTCAGGTGTAGCTATTAATGAAGAGGGTACATCCCTTGAGGAAAAATTCTATCTTTCAGGACCTGACCCTTACTATAACATGAGACTTGTGCAGGTAACTATGGAAACGGGGCATTATCCTTTTGTGACCGATGATGATCCCTTGCTTAATTACCCCTTTGGAAGATCAGGAGCAAGGCCTCCGATCTTTAATATGGTTACTGTAGGAGCCAGTAAGTTATTTACCCCGGTTCTAGGGGAAACAGATGCACTTGGGTACTCAATGCATATTCTCCCAGCGCTCTATGGCGCCTTGCTTATTATCCCGGTCTATTTGATTGGTGCCGCACTCTTTGGGAGAAAAGTGGGCATAATCGCTGCGTTGTTTACAGCCCTTATCCCTATACATATAAGCTCGGGTCATGGCTCAGCTTATTCACTTTATGACCATGATTCATTTAATCTTCTTCTTTTTACTTTTACTTTCTTTTTTATCATCAAGAGTTTGCGGGCAAAAGAAGCAAAATCCTCCGTTATTTATGCATGTCTTGCTGGCACAACAATGGCTACTATTTCCATGTCTTGGGCGGCAGGACGTTTTATTTACGCGGTTATTGCTGTTTATGCAATTGTCCAGATGCTGGTTGATATTGTGACTAAAAAATCAGTGGTGTCTACCGCGAGAACCACAGTCATTGCTTTATTCTCAGGAATTATTATTGCATCTCCTTATCTTTTTATATCTGGTTTCGCTCTCAATGTAGAACTAATTTTGGCCTTGATAGTAACAGCGTTTAGTGGTATTTGTCTCTATTTACAATCACGAAATATACCTTGGATTCTATCCCTTCCAACCATTTTTGCCATTGGTGGCGCTGCAGCAGTTTTCCTCTATGTTATCAGGGATGCCACCACAGGTATCCTGGGTCAATTAGCCCGGTTTTCCAGTATTATCTATGGAACCCCTATTTATGGGTCAAAGGTTTCTCTTACGATAGCTGAGGCAGGCACCTATGGTTTCAGTCGAAATGTTATGTCACTTGGGCCCGTGATTTATCTGTTGGGATGGGTTGGTTTTGTGTTCCTGCTTTATAGATACTATAAAACAAAACGAAGATCTTATCTGTTTCTTGCTACTGTATTTATGGTGCAAATATGGTTATCTTCAACTGCTGGCAGATTTCTTAATGATCTAGTTCCCCTCACGGCACTATTTGCGGGATGGGTCACCTGGGTTATGATTGAAAAAATTAATTTTTCTGAAATGGTTAAAACCATCCGGGGTATTGGTGGAGGATGGTACGGCCTTAAAAAAGCGGTAAAAATTCGTCATATAGCTGGTGTTGTCTTTCTGGGCCTGTTTGTTCTCTTTCCTAATGGATGGATGGCATTTGATGCTTCTGTTCCGTCAACCTTAAAACAAGATTTTGATATAGAGGGTGGGGCCTTTGGCCTAAGTTTACATACCGAGGAATACTGGGTTGATGCTCTCAGTTGGCTTAACCAACAGGATAATGAATTAATTCCTGCGGACAGACCAGGTTTTATAGCTTGGTGGGACTATGGATTTTATGAATCCGCTATTGGCGGTCATCCCACAGTGGCTGATAACTTCCAAAAAGGTATACCTCCTGCGAGTAATTTTCATACAGCCACAAACGAACAGGGAGCAGTGTCTGTATTAATAACCCGGATACTTGACGCGGTAAAAGATGAGAATGGCGGTAAACTTCCGTTAGAGGAAATGGAAGTTTTGAAAAAATATCTGGGGGAACATAATGCCACATTATTTAAAGACATCCTTGAAGACCCGGTACAAAATTCACGATATTACGGTCGCCCTATTGGAGAACAATATGGATCTACGGAGTATCGCATCAGGGCAGAAACAGCCATATATCATGATGCTGTGAACATTTTTAACGTGTTAACCGATGCTGAACTCACTTGGTTATATCATGATATCCAAAATGTGACAGGATATTCAATTCGCTATTATGGCGTCGAGGGATATGATATCAATATCTTCAATGTTTTTTCATTTTTAGCCGATAAGGGTGTTTTTGGTTATGCTACAGATGAGGACGATTATTTTCAATTGGTATATGTTGATGAGTATGGAGGTGAATATACCCCTGATGAAATTACCAATATGACCCAGAACGAAAGGCAGACCCTGGGAAGTATTAGCGCTAAGGTCATACGAAAAGATGCATTTTTTGACACCATGGTCTATAAAGCCTATCTTGGGGAAGCAATAGACAGTACTACGTTTGAACAGTATTTTACCACATATCAATATTCTGGATATGTTTCCTTCCTTGTTCAACCAACAGCTGGCCTACGCCATTTTGTCCCGAAATATATCTCTCCTATTACAGAGGAAACACCCTATTACTTTGCAAGAGGCAGCCTCTGCCGAGGATGTCCTGCGGTTGTTATTGCAAAATATTACGAAGGAGCCTACATTAATGGAACAATAACATCTGAAGGTACGCCGGTAAGTGCAATAATACATGTTCTTGATGACTATGCAGGTTATTCCCATGATGCAGTGCTTACCGATGACCAGGGCAACTTTAACCTGATTGCGCCTGCGGGAAATATATCGTTATCGATTATTCCCGGGAGTGGACAAAGCCAAACAGCACTAAAAACTATTATATTTAACAGTACCACAAATCCTCAATTATTTCCCCTATCAGAAGCTGAAGCAATGCGTCAACCCGGCACCAATTACTCTAGAACATTAGATATTACTCTTCCCCGTGGCATCCTCGAAGGAACCGCCTTTTGGGATAAGGATGGAGACGAAGAATACAATGAAACCATAGATGAATTACTCAAAGATGTCAAAATTCAATTTGGCTCCTCAACGGCACAAACCAATTCACGGGGCTATTATTCCATCAAAAACCTTGTTCCAGGTGAATATACTCTCACAGGCACAAAAAATGGTTATGAGACTCAAACATTTTCCGTTGTCATTAAACCTGGAATAACCGCTACACAAAATATTTCACTGATACCTGAAAGTGTGCAAGTAGAGGGAGAAGTCTGGTTTGATGACAATAATAATAATCGTCAAGACATCAATGAAACAATGGCAAATATCCCTATGAGTTTTATCATTACCCAATCGCTTGATGAGAACTCACAAAATAAGACAGCGACCACGAATCAAACAGGTCACTATCAACTAGAACTTGTTCCTGCAACCTACAGTATCCAGGTAGATTACACCCTGGAATCTGACTCCATCACTTACCAATACACCTATACTTCCTCTCTCCAGATAAGTATAGGGGATGGTCCTAAAACTAAAAATATTAGGCTAGAAAGAACACAGCAATGATCCAACATAGTCTTAATCTTTTTTTCAATCCTTCTAGTATTGCTGTTATTGGAGCTTCTCGCACCCCGACCAAGATTGGGTATGAAACACTAAAAAATGTACTGGTGAGCAATTATCAGGGTAAAGTGTATCCCATTAATCCAAATGCCTCCCATATCCTAGGGTTAAAGTGTTATCCTAGTGTGTTGGCTCTCCCCTATGATGTTGATTTGGCACTCATCACTGTTCCTGCAAAATTTGTCCCCAAGGTTATTTTGGAATGTGGCAAAAAAGGTGTTCAAGGTGCCATTATTATTTCCTCAGGTTTTAGTGAAATAGGAGAAAATAGGCTAGAAGATGAAGTACTTGAAACAGCCCAGAAACATGGTATGAGGATTCTTGGGCCCAATACCATGGGCTTCAAAAATGCCACCAACAGCTTGGATGCTGCTTTTGTTTATGGCATGCCGCGGAAAGGAAGCATTGCCTTAATATCCCAATCAGGGGCCTTGAGCATTGGTATGATTCACCTTGCAAATAGTGAGCTTATAGGGCTTTCCAAGGTAATAGGAACAGGAAACAAGATTGATATAGATGATGCTGATCTTATCCGATATTTTTCCCAGGATTCTGCCACGCGTGTCATTGCATTGTATATAGAGGAGATTAAGAATGGTAAAGATTTTATTGAGGCGGTCAAGCACTGTCATAAACCCATCGTGGCCATAAAGGCAGGAAAAACAAAGGCTGGCGCAAAGGCGATTAGTTCCCATACAGGAGCTATGGCTGGATCAGATAAGATATATGGTTCCGTATTTAAACAAACGGGTATCATCCGTGCCCATGATACCGTGGAATTATTTGATTTCACCCGGGCGCTGGGATCCCAACCCTCCTCTAAGGGTGACCATATAGGCATAGTCACTAATGGGGGTGGGGCAGGTATTCTCCTTGCCGATGCCTGTGAGGAAAATGGATTAGTTGTTCCTCCATTAACCAAAAAAACATATAAGAGAATCGATGATGTTTTGCCTCCCTTGATCCATCCCTCTAACCCCGTTGATATCGTGGGGGATGCCGGTTTTTATCGCTATGAAATGTGTTCTCGGGCCCTTCTTGAGGATTCATCTATTGATGCCCTCATTATTACTTCTGTTCAAGCGGGATATGCCCGTCCGCGGGAGTTTGCAGGTGCTATTGAAAAAATGATTTATGAACAGCATCTTCATGAGGAATACGATAAACCCATCATAGGATGCTGGATAGGGGGAAAAGAATATGAGGATCTTGTCATTGATTTAAAAAGAGCAGGAGTGCCCATCTATCCTTCAACCACCCGTGCCGCAAGGGCAATATGGGCCTTGGTTGAGCAAGGGAAAAAAAGTTTTAGGTTCTCAAAAAAATCAAAAAATTAAACAGTTACATACAATATCCAATAATAGTGCATATATACTTTTTTTTTATTGACTTATTCCAGATAAATAGCGGGTCGTAATGGCTCAGCCACTTTTTTTTTGTTTCCCGGATCAGGTGCCTTGTCATCCCCCGCATTATATATGTCGATCTGGGGGGCATTGACCATGTTTTTTATGAACCCCTTTGTTTCTTGAAGATATGATTTTTCATTGATCTCCTGTTGATACACCTCCATAGCCGTTGGGTTCTGCATTATACGATACATTTTCTGGGCAAAACGAGATGCTTCCTGTGCATGTTGTTTTAAATCAGGGCGGGCAAAAAAAGTATTCAATAGGTTTGAAATGGTTAGTTTTCCTTTTTCTTTTAGGTCGCAAGCCATTGTTGCCATGGTCCATTTCCAAGGGGGTGATGTATGCAAATAAATCCTGCTTGGTTTTATTTTGGTCACCTCCAAGATCTCTGAAATATCATCTATCACTTGTATGAGAAGGTTTTCCTTTGTTAACACCTTTTGGTTGCTTAATGCAGGATTATAACGGGGATAGGTTTCTGTGGATACAAAGCCGGTGTTTCCCATTTTTTCCCATATCTCCTCGGCAATATGGGGGGTGAAGGGCGCCATGGTTCTGAGCCAAGTGGTAATTATGGATCTAAGAAGATCATGGTTTTTTCCACCCCGACGGATATACCATTGGAGAATTTTGTTTATTTCAAAATATATATGGGTTGCTGCTTCCCGAAGATGGTAGTTCTCCAGTTCTTTGTTTATATAGTTTATCTCTGCATTAATGGAGACACTGAGCCATTCATCAATGCTTTCTGCCGTACCCTTAATTTCTAGGAGATTATGTACAAATCGCCATATCTTTATGATTTTTCTTTTGTATTGTTCAAGGGTTTTTTCCTCCCATTCTATATCTACATGTGCAGAACACACGTGGGCATAATAAAGTCGTAGGGGATCTACTCCGTAACGATGAACTGCTCCAGGGATAGGTTCTGCGCCTCCTTTTGATTTTGAGATTTTTATGCCCGATGTTTGGGTTATCCACCAGTTTACAAAGATCCCCCTTGGCCATTTTTGTGGAGGGAGTAGAGCAACATGATTCATAATGAACACCGGGAAATGCACGGTTTTGTGTTCTTTTCCCCCAAGATTTATATCCACAGGATACCAATAATCATAACTTTTCTTTATTTCATTCCATATCTGTTTTTTTGGTGTTCCTTTCCCTAAAAATACAAAATCAAAAAATTCAGGGGTCATCTCATCTGCCTTTATTTTTTTTTGATTAACATACTGTGAGAGTGTATAATAAGCGGGATACAATGTTGAGTCCGATATGGGCTCGATGATCCAGCTTTTTTTAAAAGGAAATCCTGTACCCAGCCATGATCCTTTCCGTATACAAGCGCGGTCATCAAACCAGTCTAATACCTTTTGTAATTCCTCTTTATATTCCTGTGGATATATATTCATGGTGGAGACGTGATGTTTGCTTTTTAAGGTTAAATCTTTATCACTGTATTTGATGAACCATTGGTCAGGTATTTTTTTTATTATGACTGTTTCTCCGCATCGGCATTGAACCTGTTCTGAAAATTCCATCATGATGCCTCCCTTATTGGTGTCAAGTAGGTTATTTTTTACCCTGTCCTTAATTTCTGATACCTTGATCCCAGCGTATTTTCCACATTTTTTATTAAGGACTCCCTGATGGAATTCTTTTTTGTATATCTCTTCAGTTGCTTTGTCTAATTTTTCTGTGTCTTTTTGGCTTTTAATACCCATTTTTTTGCATATACCCTCTGCGGGTATGGTATATCCTTTGATATCAATGATGGCCCTAGGTTGGATGTTTTCCTTACTTTCTTTTAGCGCTACATAATCATAGGGGGCATGTGCAGGGACAGACATGACAATCCCTGTTGCAATCTTGGGGTCTGTGAACGTGGCGGGGAGGAGAGGAACTTCTCTGTCTAGTAGTGGGACAGTGCATTTTTTTCCAATAAGCTTGTTTCCAGGTATTGTTTCATTTGTTATCTGAATATTCTCTATTTGGGCAGATAGTTTTTTTACTGCGTCTTTTGATACTATCCACTTTTCTCCATTTACCCTTATCTTTGTGTATTCCACTGTGGGATTTATCCAGATATTTGTTACGCCGAATACGGTTTCAGGGCGAAGTGTTGCCGCGGGGAGTACAAGGTCATCCATCCTAAATTTAATAAGGGTGAATTCTAGAACCTCAGCGTTTCCTCCTTGGGAAATATCTGTTTCACTTTTATCTACTGCCACGGGCCCACAGTTGGGACAAAAGGGGGCAAAGTGGGGTTTTTGTATCAGCAATTTTTTTTCATTTAATTTTTTAAATTGCCATTCAATAAATTTTTGATATCCTGGTGAAATGGTTGTCATGAGGCGGGAATAGTCGATTAAAAACCCAAATTTTTTCCAGTAATCTTCAACATATACTTGGGAGAAATAATCAATGACTGCATTCGTGTTACTTAATGTAGGGATAATCTCTGGGGGGCATCCATTTTCCTTGAGGTATCCTATTGTTTGTTTGTTTTTTCGTGCTACCCTTTTTGCCAGGCTTATAGCGGGTAATCCCGAGGCATGAAAACCTGCGGGGAAACAAACATTGTAACCAGACATTTTTTTAAACCGGGCAATAATATCGGCGTAGGTAAATCCCCGCATGTGTCCCACGTGGAGATATCCTGAAATACCCGGATATGCAAAATGGATAAAGTATTTTTTTTGTGGTCCTAATTTCGCGATATGTACTTCTTCCGTGAACCAGCGGGATTGCCATTTTTCCTCGATTTTACTGAAGTCAAGCATGGCAGTGAGTATTAAATTTTGTAATATATATCTTTTCTTTGTTTCTATATCGAAAATCTAGATATATCCCCTGTTCCTCCTCAGATGTAAACAAAATAAATGGAAAAATATATATATGGCTAATTCGATGGGGGTGACAGGAGGAGAAAAGATATGCCTTCGACAATAAAAAGTATATGGGGAAAAGCAAGTAGTTGGATATTCCTTATAGGAATAATAGTAGCAATAATCGTCGGACTAGCCATAGGAGCAGATGCCATCGATAAGCTTAACAGCGGTGAGGAAACACCTGCATTCATCGCAGCCTTTCTCGGCGCTCTCGGTTTTATTGCCGGTATACTCGCAATCCTTGGAATGGGAACCATCACGAAAACAGAACTTCCAATTTTCATGTTAGCGACAGTGATCATCATTGCTATTGGTGCTAATACTCTGTTTGAGAATATCAAATGGTTCGGTCCCTATCTTGCGGGAATCACCAGTGCGATATCTCTCTTCATTGCGCCTCTCGCCGGTCTAATAGCTATCAAATCTATCTGGGATGTCGGTAAGGATTAAACACCAGTTGCTCGCTAAATAGAGTTATACCCTCTTTTTCTTAGGGGGCAATGTCCCCTATTTATCTTTAATAAACTATATCTTGTTTTTTCCTTCATCTTTTTTTTATGTTTTAGGTGACAAATAATTAATACATATCAAGTATTTTGGATGTGGTGAGATAGTGTTCGATCCTAAAATAGAAACATTACCCCAAACTAACATACAAAAATTACAATTGAAACGGCTCAAACAAACCATCTCATATGTCTATGGCAATATTCCTTTTTACAAAGAAAAATTTGATGCCTTAAAGATACATCCAAATGATATTAAAAATTTGGGAGATATACAAAAACTCCCGTTTACCGCAAAGGATGATCTCAGACAACATATGCCGTTTGGATTCATGGCGACTTCTTTACAGAAATGCTGTGAATTACATTCTTCATCTGGCACAACAGGCACCCCTATTACAGTATGCTATACACCCCATGATATCGAGGTATGGGCCAATGTCATGGCGCGTTGTCTTTCCATGTCTGGCCTTACCGCTAATGATATCTTCCAAAATCCAATACCCTATGGAACATTTACCGGGGCATTTGGATTTCACTATGGGGCACAGAAGATTGGCTCTCTTGTTATTCCCAGTGGAAAAGATCAATCAGAACGACAAATAAAGTTGATGCAATACTATGGAACCACATTTTTGTCTGGTGTTGCCTCATATATACAGTATCTTGGCCAAAAAGCAATGGATATGGGTATTGATCCCTCGCAATTAAGTGTCCGTAATGGCATGTTTGGCGCTGAGCTTTTTACCTCGGGAATGAAAGGCCGGATAAATAAAATGTGGAACATGGATGTTCATGATGTCTACGGCCTTACTGAGATGTGTGGCCCGGGTGTCTCTGCAGATTGTGATATGCATGACGGGTTGCATTTTTGGGAGGACCATTTTCTGGTGGAATGTATCGATCCTCTCAGTGGTGATCAACTGGAAGCTGAAGAAGAAGGAGAATTGGTAATAACTACTCTTACAAAGGAAGGTATGCCTCTTGTGCGTTATCGAACACGAGATCTTGCCTTTATCTATGACACACAGAAATGTGATTGCGGACGCACCCATAGAAAACATTCCGTGATCAAGGGAAGAAGCGATGATATGGTGATTATAAAAGGAACAAATATTTTCCCTGGTCAAATCGAATCTGCTTTAATGAAGATACCTCAGGCTGGCTCGAACTGGCGTATGATTTTAACAACTGACACAATTGATCAACTTGTCGTTGAAGTAGAAACTAAAAACAAGATTACCTCACAAAAAAAGATAGCTGAGTTACAAAGGATGATACGGGAAGAGATTCGATCCGTTATTTCTCTAACTCCCCGTATACAAATCAAGCCGCCGGGGAGTATACCCCAACAAGGAATAAAAGCCAAAAGAGTAATAGATCAAAGAAAAAAATAGAGTGATGAACACAATCTGTTTGGTATGCTTATTTTTACCCAATCAATCAGATTCTTTTTGTATACGTGGCTTTTTGTCATTTTTATCATTTTGTGTATAAGTTGTAGAAAAATCTTTTCCTGCCTACCTTTTTTTTTATTTTTTTTTATTCCCAAAATCTTTTTGTCCGTGCATAGGTAATTTCTGCCTCTAAAATTTCCTGTAACAATTCATCTCCCTTTTTTTGTTTAGATAAAATTCTTGCCCCAGTATCTGGCCCTATTCCATATCCCGCTAGGACAAATAAGGCGTCTCTTCCATATGATGCAACCAATGACGCGCTCTTTATAAAACGTTTTAGTCCTCTTTTGTCCCCTTTTTCGACCACCTTTTTTTTCATAAGTGTCAGAAATTTTTTCTGTTCCTTTATACTTTTAATACCTGTTATCATCACTCCACCGCACCGAGGGCATTGCAGTCGTGTTCGTGACACGGTACTGTGCCATTGATGATGGCAATTTGTGCAAATCATCAAAAGACGTGTTTTTCCCAATCGTTTTTTAAGAGTTTCTAGAATTGTTTTTTCCCCATAATGCGGGGAAAGGAAACTTCTTTTTATTTCTTCTCCACTTAAAGAAATCGGCGCAATGGCTTGAAATACTAATTCTATCTCTCCATCTTGGATTTTCTTCCATACCTCCCTAGTGTGGGCTATATCCATTTTATCCCATAATGTTTTATCAATGGCCTCATCAAAAAGAGCGAGATGTCTAAATATTCTAATCAATCCTTGAAATGATATTGTCTTTCCATCAGCATCCTTTTCAATAGCTCCAAACTTTCTAGCTACCCTAAAAAGATACCAATGGATAAGGGAAGAGTTTGGAAGCACTATCCTAAGTATATGTGGAAGCGTTTCAGTATCCGTATGGAGAAATAAATCTTGTAGGTCTCTTGGATTGATACGCCTGGTGGAATGAAGAACAATACGGTAAGGATTGCTATTGGGTGCTATGTTTTTTCCTGTTTTTTGGGATAAAAGAGCTGAGAGTATTCTACCAATAGTCTCATTTGTTTTAGACCCAAAATGGGTATTGATAATGACGTTGTGATTATCACTTTCAATTGTTATCACCTTATCGGTGGGAACCTGAAATCCTTTTTTTCTTTGTTCGTCAACCTGGTCTTTAAGTAGATTCATTCCCAGTTTACCGGGATAACCAGTGGGTATTTTTCCATTTACAAGATATCTTCGGAGTTTTCCAACTTCTCTGGATATCTCAAAAGGGACAGGAATGTCCTCGCCGGCCCAATCGGGAACAATTCCCATACTCTTGATGGGAAAAACTATAATTTTGTCAGTGCTTTTTTCAAGAACTTCCCAGGGTATGCCTTTCATAATAAAACGGATACCTTCAGAGCAATAATTTAAAACAAAACTTTCATCCAGGGTTCCAATCCTTTTATTACTCGTGGAGTCAAATACGGTTATAGTTCTTTCATCAGGTATCATTGAAATATTATCCAAGAAATATTTCATGGATTTTTTTTTCCGTCTGATTATATCTTGTTGATACCATATGCTGCCTTGCTGATGAAGTTGGATAACAAGTTCATTAAATTTTTTACGTGGCAACTCCCAAAAAGGATACGCCCGGGTTATGATTTCATACATTTCAGTATCAGATATCTTAGTATATTCCACGGCAATTGATATGATCTGGTTTGCCAATACTGTCACAGGATTTTTACGGATACAGATTGCCTCAAGTTTTCCTTGAAGGGCTCGTTTTGCAATCACGATTGCTTCAGCAAAGTCTTCTGGGTTTGTTGCAATTATCGCCCCCTTTGATACTTTCCCAATGGAATGCCCTGATCTCCCTATTCTCTGCACAAGACGTGTGACTTGTCGCGGGGAGTTATACTGGATCACAAAATCTGTTTTTCCTACATCGATGCCAAGCTCCATGGAAGAAGTACAGATCAGGGCCTTTGTTTTTCCCGTCTTGAACCGATTTTCAGCTTCTATCCGTGCGTTTTTAGACAAAGAACCATGATGAATCCCTACTTGGGTATTTAATTGAAATAACCGGGAAGCCAGTATCTCTCCCATATCCCGAGTATTTACAAAAACCAAGGAGGCAGAGTTTTTTTCAATAATTTCCTTGGTTTTTCGGATAGGGGCGGCTGAACCTAGATCTAAAGATAATTTTTTGGCGATATCATAGTCTTTTTTTTGTGGAGTAGGAAATTTCACCTCAATTTTCATTTCTTTTTCATATTTAACTTCAATAATCTTACAATTCCTTCCTTTTCCTATCAAAAAATTTGCAACGATACTTGGAGATCCAATGGTGGCAGAGAGTCCAATACGCTGAAAATCGCCTGAAATCTCTGCCAATCTCTCTAAAGATACCGACAGTTGAGCCCCTCGTTCATTATTTGCCAACTCATGTATCTCGTCTATGATCACATGCCGCACATTTTTTAAGTGCGTTCGTAGACGTGACCCCATAAATAATATCTGAAGTGTTTCCGGGGTTGTAATTAACATGTCTGGAGGTTTCCGAGATTGCCGTCTTCTTTCACGCTGTGATGTGTCACCATGACGCAGGGCAACATCGATACCAAGTTTTTTACCCCACTCTAATGTTCTCTGAAACATATCCCGGTTAAGAGCTCTTAGAGGAGTTATATACAATATCCGTATTCCTTCCCCGGGTTTTTCCAGGAAAAGGTGAAACAAGGGTAACAGAGCTGCTTCTGTTTTACCCATTCCTGTGGGTGCTACCAATAGGCAATTTTTCCCCTTGATAATGTGTGGAATAGCCTTTTTTTGTGGCGGCGTTAATGTATGTATATTCTCTTTTTTAAGATAATCACGGATTTTTTGATGAATAAGATTACGGGCTTCCATATAGGGTAAGAAAAAAACATGTATCATTTATTAGAATTTTCGGCCTTTTGAGAGGAAAAAATATGCAGGTAAATAAAAAAAACATACAAAAATCTTCTAAGGGCTACAAGGAATAATCCTTCACTAATCAGATGAACAAAATCTTTTGTGTATTATACAATCCTATCTTTTTTATGCGAGCTTAAACCAATTGATGAGTTCTGCAGATATGTATTGACAGATCATGTTTCAATTACCTATTTTTACCTTGAGGAGTCAATGAAATCACATCCAAAGGTATTGACAAAATATCACCAGATTCTAGCATTTTTTTTTTACGCTTATTCCCTACTTTTTTCTCTAATTTACCCCTGTTGATATTAATCTTGATGTAATTTTTATTAAATACAAAATTCTCTAAAAAAAGTATATAAGAAAATGGAACAAATTTTTTTTATATAATTGTAATAGGGAAATTCATTACTTTGTTTTATGAAAATAGTTATCTTAGGAAAATAGAAAAAAGTAAGCCGCCTCCGGGGATTGAACCCGGGACCTATTCCTTACCAAGGAATCGCTCTACCACTAAGCCAAGGCGGCTGTGATGAAAATATAGCTAGTGTATTTAATTATTTCTTCTAATTAACAAATTACCTACTTTTTTTATATCTATCTTATTTCAGGGGGAATAAATCTTTGCAACCTTTTCAGAGCCCTTAATTTTTCTTCTTTTCCCATTTTGGCTTGTTTAACTCCATTTTCAATTATGCTAATAGATCTATCCATGGCTTTTTTGTCCACGGGATAGGGAACACCATCTTTTCCTCCCACTGTAAAAGTATATTTCACGGGGTCTTTCCATGAAGGTGCACATCCATAGATAAGGTTAGAAATCAGTGCCAATGCCCGAACTGTTGAAGGTCCAACTCCTCTCAATGATAAAAATTCTTCATAATTTTTTGGCTGAAAGTCATATATGTCTTTCATTAATTTCCAGTTTATGGTTTTTGGCATTTTTATGAATGCAGGGGTATTGTTACATTTTTTAAAATTTAGGAGCGTTGATTGATTGTTGGATATATACATACGTTTCCAATCTCTCTTAATATGTCTTGGGTGATCATTGATTAAGTCTAATGAAATTTTTTTTGTTTGATTACTTCTTTTTGAGGTCATATCAAGCACTTTGCCTTTTAGTCCCAATATTGCTTCATGGGGTTCTTCAATAAAATCTTGTATTGATTCAGATAACCAATGATAGCGCCGCGCTCTTTTATTTTCACTATCCATACCCTGTTGTATAACAATCCATTTTCCTTGTTCAGTAAAAATAATATTGTGATGATAAAGCTGATGTCCATCCTGGAGAGCTGCACTGTCAACTTTAGCTGCCATTCTACTTGAATATCTTAATGATTCTATTTTTGATGACGTTAAACCAAACATATCTCCAAGGTCATCAATTTCTTTTAAAGTTTTTCTGGCTCTTTTTCCTTTCCCTCCAGCTATACCAATGCCATGCAGATTTGGGGATAACACCTCCTTTAGAACTCCGCATGTCACGGTTGTGGTACCTGACGAATGCCAATCAAATCCAAGAGTACAGGAAAACGCCTGGAACCAAAAAGGATCAGATAACCTCCTAATCAGTTCCACTGGTTGATATTCAAGTATAACGATTTCAATAATCCCCCGAGCAAGAGAAACCATTCTCTGAAAAAGCCATCGCGGCGCTTTACCGGAGTGTAGCGGCAAAGATACCATACCGCTTTTGTCCATACTATTCCATTATAGATATCTATTAAAAAATGACCCCCCTATGCCCCCATAAATAATTTAAAGCTATGTGATATATTTTAACTCCGTGAAAAAAAAATTAGGTGCTATAGTGCTTGTTTTCTGTTTAATCTATGCATGTTCTCTGATGGGGAGTATTGTGTCTTCTGAATCGTCCTTTCATCCACAGATTTTTGATCCACAAATGATTTATGTTGATGATGATTTTACAGATGACCCAGAAAATCATCAATGGGACACCATACAAGAGGGGATAACTGATGCGAGCAACGGAGACATTGTCTATGTATATCAAGGGATATATCCTGAAAATGTAGTACTAGACAAAACTGTTACTTTATTGGGTGAAACAAAGGATTTTACGATAATTGATGCACAAAATCGGGCTGACTGTCTCTATATAATTTCTGACTATGCCAATATCACCGGGTTTACCCTAAGGAATAGTGGTACCGGGGTTTATCCCCAACTAGATGCAGGCATTGATATTAATTCATGCCATGTTACTATTACCCATTGTAATATCATTTCCAATAACCAGGGAATCCTTATTAAAAAATCATATAATTTTATTACCGAATGCTTCATAGATAAAAACGAAGCGGGTGTTTATTTTAAGGGAGACAATAATACTGTTACTCATTGCGAGATAACCAATAATTCCATTGGTGTTGGTGCTGACCAAGTTAAAAAAAATAATTTATCCCATTTGCAAATACAAAACAATGGCCGGGGCATCCATTTTGTAACCTCCCAGGATAATCTTATTAAAGACTCTTGCATTGTAACCAATCAACATCATGGACTTATCCTCGAATGGATGTCTGATAACAACAAGATTTCACGATGCAGCATCAGTAATAATGGCGAGGATGGCATTCACGTCTATGCCTCAACAGATGGAAATATCATATCGCAATGCCAGATATCCCATAACGGTGGGGACGGTATAGAATTTTTTGATACAGTCAATAACAACATCATCTTATTTTGCGATATTATTGGAAACCATCACCATGGAATATATTCACACTGGATTTTAACGGCCCCCTCCAATAGAATGCATTACTGCAACATCTATAATAACGGGTTTGGGGTTCATGGTGAACTCTGCCAGCCTAATGCGATATATAACTGGTGGGGGTCACCTGATGGACCATCTGGGGCAGGAAACGGCCAGGGTGATGCAATCACTGACAGTGTTGTTTATATCCCTTGGCTTAATGAGCCCGCTGGAGAAAATACCCCTCCCTCTGTTGAGATATCTTCTCCCTCTGAAGAGGAAACAGTGGGGAATCAAATAGAGATAATTGGCTGGTCAAGCGATCCTGATGGCTTAGAGGATCTAAGAATTGTTGAGATAAGAATAGATAAAGAAGAATGGCGTCTTGTTAATGGAACTAGTCCCTGGCGATACTATTATACCACCCAAGATAATGGATTTCATGTCGTCACTGCTCGAGCATATGATTACATTAATTATTCTGGATTATACATACGAACCATCATAGTTGATACTGTGCTACCCCTGGTTACTCTCCTCTATCCCCAGGGTGGCGAAAGCCTAAAAGGCGCAACTAAAATCCAATGGGAAGCCTCTGATAACCAAGATGATGGACTTGAAATCAACCTCTCCTATAGTTCCGTGGGAAATATAGATTGGCATACAATCATGATTTCTGATGACGCCAACGGCACTTATAACTGGAATACCTCGTTACTTCCAGATGGAGAATATATCCTCCGCATCAGCGCGACCGATGATGCAGGTAATAGCGCTTTTGATATATCTGGCAACTTTACAATTGATAGCACACTTCTTTCACTGCAAATAGTCAAACCTCGAAATGGATATCTTTACATTATGGACAGAGAAGTAATTCCTACATTAAGAGGGAGGACCTTAATTATTGGAAAAATCACTATTGAATCTTCAATAGATCCAGTATCCACTATCCAAAGAATAGAATTGTACCTTGATAATATCCTCTTTGGCATACTCTATAATCCTCCCTTTGAATTTTTAATCGATGAATCCCTCTTCGGTAAACATTCTATATGTGTCAAGATACATGATACTGCAAATCGGTGTGCTGTCCATACTATCGAGCCACTGTTTCTCAATTGGTAAATTTCTCGTAAGGGGCAATACTTGAGGATGTTCTATTTACCTACTCCAGTCTTTCAAGCAAGGCGGCAATCATGAGTGGTAAAATCAGGGTTGCGTCACCTTCAATAATTACATTTTTTGATTTCTCTTTTAGTTTCCCCCAAGAAATAGCTTCACGAGGACGGGCACCGGACAAGGATCCATCCCATTCAGGCGATGAGGTGATATAGATAGCGGCATCCAATCCTCCAGAAAACTGGCTCCACCAAATCAGATGATGTTTAGAAATACCCCCGCCGATAATTAGGCCTGCTATTTTTGTGTTATTAAACATGGTATCAGCAAGCTCCTGTTCATCCCTTAACAAGTCTAGCATGAACTCCTTGTGGGATTGATAGAACATCCAAATCTGTGATCCAACTGCCCCATCAACTATTCCAGGTATGTAAACCGATATTCTATTTTTCCATGACCAATAAAGAATAGATTTGTCATTTAGTGTTTCTCCGATTTTCCAGGCTATCTCCCTTGTTGACCATTCTTTTTTTTCCTTGTACATTCTCTTTAGAATACCCTGCATTTTTTTTTCTATAATATATCCATAATTCTTGGTGGGTATGAGGATATTGCCTAATCGGTTTATCCCTTTTTTATGTAATTCTACGTCATCCAATAAAAATGACCCGTGGTAATACGATTTCCATGTACGGGCAAGATCGTGATCAAGAGTGCCACCGGTAGTTATCAAAACGTCAATTAATTTACGTTTTACCATCTCTCGTATAACTCCTCGGGTACCTGTAGCACAAATACAAGCAGGGAAAGACAAAAGGAGTGGAACATTCTCATTGACAATTTTTTCCAAAATGTCCACACCTAGGGCAATCTTTTTAGCTGTAAAGCCTCCGGAATCATATAGATTTTTTATTAAGTCGTTGGCGCTCATTTTTGGTTTTAATGTTATATCTTTTATGGGTATCATCTAAACCTCATAAATGAAGGAATATAAAAAAAATACTAAAAAAAAGAAATTGAAAAAATAAAAAAGAAAAAAGGGGGAGAGGGTGCTTACATTTCTGGCGGCATGCCGCCCATTCCACCCATTCCGCCAGGTGGCATACCTCCTCCTCCGCCTCCTGGTCCTCCCTTTGCAGCTATAACGTCATCGATGCGAAGGATCATGACTGCCCCTTCTGTGGCCGATCTAATTGCTTGTATGTTAACTGTTGCAGGTTCCAAAATGTTTTGGGTTTTCATATTGCTGATGTCTCCCTTGTTAACATCGATGCCGTATGATTTTTGGTCTTTTTTGTGTGCTTGGCGGAGTTTGAGAAGCATATCGATTGCATCAAGCCCAGCGTTGTTGGCTAGAGCCCGGGGAATGGATTCGATGGCGTTGGCAAAAGCTTCAATTGCCATCTGTTCACGACCGCCGATTGTCCCGGCGTAGTCCTGCAGTCCCATGGATATTTCAATGGCTGCTGAGCCTCCCCCTGCCGTCATTTTACCGGTTCTAATGGCTATTCCAATGACTGATAGAGCGTCATGAAGCCCTCGTTCGATTTCGTCTACTACGTGTTCGGTTCCCCCTCTTATGAGTATGCTTACTGCTTTTGCTTCTTTACAATTGGTCACAAAGACCATTTCATCCTCTCCGATTTTTCGTTCTTCTACTAAACCTGCATATCCAAGCTCACTTTTTGGTATCTCATGTATTTCTGAAACAATTGTTCCTCCTGTTGCCTTGGAGAGTTTTTCCATATCTGATTTTTTTGCCCGTCTCACGGCAAATATTTTTTCTTTGGCCAAGTAATGTTGAGCGAGATCATCGATTCCTTTTTGGCATATGACAACGGTGGCCCCGGATTCCTTGATTTTTTTGACATAGGTCTTCAGCATTTTTTCTTCTTCATCTAAAAACTTTTGCAGTTGGGACGGATCATCAATGCGGATTTGTGCATCAACTTCTGTTTTTTTGACCTCAAGCGCTTGATTTATCAATAGTATTTTTGCATTTTTTACAGATTTAGGCATACCAGAATGCACACGTTCTTTGTCAATGTTAATACCATTGATAAGTTCAGTGTCTTTGATGGATCCTCCTTGTTTTTTCTCAACTTTGATATTGTCAAGATCGACAGTGATGACTTTTCCCTCTTTTTCAGCGACTGCTTTTACCGCTTTATATGCAATCTCTGCTAGGAGTTCACGATTATATGCAGCTGTTTTTCCGGTCATAGCAGTCTCTGCTATCTTACGAAGTATTTTTTCGTCATTGGGTGTCACTTTTTCAGCTATTTTGTTAATGATCTCACAGGCTTTTTCATTGGCCATCCTATATCCCTCTACTATTGTGGTTGGATGGACATTTTGTTCAATGAGTTCCTGGGCGCTTTTCAGAAGTTCTCCAGCAAGGACAACAGCGGTTGTTGTTCCATCTCCGCATTCTTCATCTTGTGTTTTGGCAATTTCCACTACCATTTTTGCTGCTGGGTGTTCTATGTCAATTTCTTTGAGGATTGTTGCTCCATCGTTAGTTATGACTACGTCACCCATTGAATCAACGAGCATTTTGTCCATGCCTTTCGGTCCGAGTGTAGAGCGCACAGCATCTGCGATTGCCATGGCTGCCCGAATATTGTTCCCTTGTGCGTCGCGGCCGCGTTCTCGTTCAGTTCCTTCCTTCAATATTAATATAGGTTGTTTTCCTGATAACACTTAAATCACCGGAACGGTATAATAAATCTTCTATATAAAATTATCTATTGGGTATTTTTTTTTGTGTAATTAAATATTTGTCATTATTTGCTGTTTTTAATATTGTGATTTTATGTTTTTCCGTCAATTTTTTTTTAGTTTTTTAGCCAAGGTTGAACTTACAGCATCGCAACCGATTTTTTTTTTTGGTTGCTGCCTATCCTACAAATTACTTTGATATTTTTTTGTGATTAATGGAAAATGATAATGCATCATTAAATTGATGCATATACTATTTATTAGATACATCTTTTCTATTGGCTCTCCAAAAATCCATATAATAAATTGAATTTATTCAGAGGATTTTCATATCAGTGGATGGTTATTTTTTTTTACAGAAAACTTATTAAAAAAATTTATTATTAGGGGGGTGTATGAAAGATAAAAACGATGTGTCAGATATCAAACTGGCAAAAATATTGTTAAAAAAAGATCAAGAAAAAAAAGAAAAAAAGGAGAAAAAATCTAGTCAGACACTTGATGATCTCATAAATAGCTTACCGCCGAAGTATATAAAAAAATTTAAGGAGGAATATCCTGTTGATTCACCTTCCCGAAGAGATATTGATCATTTTTTGAGAAAATATAATTTGATAAAAAAATCCTAATACTAATTTTGTTTTCGTTCATTATCAATTATGTATCCTAAATATCCAGTTCTTTTAATGGCTTTAATTATACTTGCGATCTTGATTTCTGGAATCGTTTTATTTTCCGTATATAAAAAAGATTCCTTTCATAATACATCCCTTTTCAGTATTGAAAGTGATATCTATTCAGTCATTGATGTCTTTCCCCATGATCCAAATGCATATACTCAGGGATTGGCAATAGATAATGGCATCCTCTATGAGGGTACTGGGCTTTATGGTAATTCTAGCATAAGAAAAGTTAATTGTGTCACAGGGGAGATATTACAATCTAGGGAGTTGGCATCTGAATATTTTGGGGAGGGAATAACTGTATATGATGGTAATATAATCCAGTTGACATGGCGTTCCTGTAAAGGCTTTGTATATGCGACAGAGAATTTTGAATTACTCACGGATTTTAGCTATACAACCGAGGGTTGGGGGATTGCTTTTACTGGGGAATATTTTGTGATGAGTGATGGAACAGAGAACTTGTACTTTTTAGATCCTCAGACTTTTACCAAAGCTTATTCAATCCAGGTACACTATAATGGTGCCCCAATTTCTGGACTTAATGAATTAGAATTCGTCAAAGGGGAAATATATGCTAATCTCTTTCCTACTGATTACATTGTTCGAATTGATCCCTGTACAGGCAAGGTAACCGGATGGATAAACTTGACAGGTCTAATGGATTGGAAACATTACGGAAAAAAAATAGATGTACTTAATGGAATAGCTTTTGATAAAAGTACCAATCGTCTATTTGTTACAGGGAAATTTTGGCCTTATATTTTTGAAATAAATCTTTTTTCCCTCTTTTAATTCCAAGTTACATAATTTATCATTTCTTTATGAATGCATTATTTAAAAAATTTTTAGCTTTTTTTTTATTATCTCATGTGTGTTGACATACGTATACTAGATTTTATATTATGTTGCATAAGTATAGTTTTTTTTTGATTTGGTTGACCCAAAGGTTTAAATGTAATTTTTTAATTCAAAAGGTGGTGATACTGTGGCTGAAGAAAATACGGTATTTGTTGGAAACAAACCCCCGATGAATTACGTTATCGCAGTGATAACGGAATTTGAACAGGGAACGAAGGAAGTTGTACTAAAAGCTCGTGGAAGGGCAATTTCACGTGCTGTAGACGCTGCTGAAATCAGCAGGAACCGCTTCATGAAGGATATTGAGATCTCCGATATCAAAATCGGTACAGAAGAAGTAGAATCCGAGGACGGGAACAAACGCAACGTGTCTTTCATGGAAATAAAATTAACGAAGAGCAGCTGAATTCGCCCATTTTCCACTCTTAAATACAATATGGTGATATCCGCCATGACCTAATTTGGGTTAAAAAAACGATTTTATCACGCGAAAAAGTCTTTAACCCCCTTATTATAGGTGATAGACAAATGACGGAAGAAAAGGAAGAATACGAATTTGACATGCCCCATTTCGATGAGGAAGAGTTCATTGCAGAGCAAAAGAAAAAAGCAAAGTCATCCTTCATCTCTTTTGGATTTGGAATCTTAATGGGGATTATATGCAGCGCTATTTGGGTATCCCTTGGTGATTCACCATTGAAATGGCCTGTGACATTCCTATTAGGTATTTGTTCTATAGGTTTTTTAATCAAAATATTCCAGTTTTTCAAAATTGATATCTCTACCTTTGAAAGGAAGGATTGGTTGGGCACTGGCGCATTTTATTTTTTTACCTTTCTTGCTTTTTTTATTATATCTATAAATCCGCCTTTTTATGATGGTTCTCCTCCGGTTATTGACACTTTCGCTCTTCCTGGTGCACAAGAAATTGGGGGTCATACTGTTTTAACCGCCAAAATTACTGACAATGTTGGGTTAAGTGATACTCATATTGAGATTTTTACTCCTAGTGGGGCAACTATCAATGGGTCATTAATCAATGACGGTAATCACATGTACTTTTATGATTTTATGAATAAGGAAAACATTACAGGTATGTTTACATATCGTATAACATCAGAGGACTCGAATGGCAATGAAGCAGCAGAAAATGGTAATTTTACGTACAGAGAAGATATTATCCATATTCCTGAATACCAGCAGGGTCAAAGCCTTTCGCGGCTGGATGAAATTAAGATTAGAGTAAAAGAATTGGGTATTGACAAGAACAATATGAGGGTGTTTTATACTGTTAACAATGGCGAGGAAATCAATGCTTCCTATAGCGGGGAGGACACATACGCTGGTGAATATATATATACTTCGTCACCTGATAGGATAGGATGGACCACAGGTTTTGTCACTGTAGAGGTATTTGTTGAGGTTATTCACTATTTTGTTTTGCCAGCGGATGTAAACCAAACTGTTCGGACAAGTCATGGTAGAATAATTGATAATCAGAATTATTCATTTTTTGTGGAGAGCATTGGTAGTCTGCCATCTCCAGACATAGATCTTCCTCAACCACAAACTTTGCAACGTGTTCCCGGATTTGGAATTCTGTCCTTGGTGATTGCAGTTGTATTGTTGGGTGTATTAAAAAGAAAAAGGAAATTCTGATTTTTCCTAATCCATTTCAGTGGGACAGATATAATTTAAAGATATGTTCGAGAATAAATTGATATAATCTTTTTTAATAATTTTTTTTATGTATATCAAAGTATTTATCAGATTATAACATTTAGATTGCAGAGCCATGAATATCTGGGAACTAGAAAATAAGACACAGGAATTAATCCATTTGTATAAGAGAATCAAAGACGAAGAACCTGATAATAAAATTGCCCAAGAATTGGTAGATTCGTCCCTGCCTGTATTAGAAAATCTTCTTAAAGCATTACAAAAAAGCAAATAATATAGTAGCCTATTATTTTTTATGGTACACTTTTTTTTTTTTTTTTTTTTT
>Ga0209121_10000872_pt1 | contig 32342 bp, 26 predicted proteins | sample Cruoilmetagenom3_FD_187292 | JGI IMG/M metagenome (GOLD analysis project Ga0209121, IMG submission 187292) | Oil polluted marine microbial communities from Coal Oil Point, Santa Barbara, California, USA - Sample 3 (SPAdes) (version 2) | ecosystem: Environmental > Aquatic > Marine > Oil seeps ... | reverse complement strand
CGAGTTGTTTTTACCGACTAAGGGTGGGACAGCAATATGGTTTGATGAGGTGTATCGCCGTTTGGGTGATAAAAATATTTATATAGTCACCGCAAAGGTACCTAACTGTGAAAATTATGACTTAGTACATCCAAACAGTATTTGTCGTGTCGATTTACGGCGGGTCTGGTGGCTCAGACCTGAATCCTTAGCGATGTATATTAAATTATTTATACGATCAATAAGAATAGCTAGAAAGAATAATGTTGTGGCCATTCATGCTGGTCGTGTGCTGCCAGAAGGCCTGGTTGCACTTATAGTCGGTAAACTATTGTCAAAAAAGATCGTAATTTATGCTCACGGAGAGGAAATAACCACATGGCGACAACCTGCCAAGTTTCGAGTGATGTCTTTCACTTACCGCCATGCTGATCTTGTTATAGCAAATAGTGAGTTTACGCATGGTGAGTTGATCAAGTTGGGTGTAAAAGATAGTCGAATTATCAAAATATACCCTGGGGTGGATATTGAACGATTTAGACCGGATCTGCCGTTTATAGACCTGCGCAATGAACTTGGTATGAAATCGGGGCAGCAGTTAATTTTGTCCGTTGGGCGTTTAAGTCGAAGAAAAGGTTTTGATCAGGTGATTAAGTCACTACCTCAACTAATACAGTTGGGTCTGGATGTGAAATATGCCCTTATTGGCATAGGCGAAGATGATAAATATCTTGAAAAATTGGCGGAAGAGTACGGAGTAGCAGATAGAGTGCATTTTCTGGGCCATGTCGAAGCAAGGGACTTACCGCGCTGGTATAAAGCTTGCGATATATTCGCTATGCCAAACAGGGAAATAGATGGGGACACCGAAGGGTTTGGCCTTGTATTTCTTGAAGCTGCGGCTTGTGGAAAGCCCTCTCTTGCGGGTATGGCTGGTGGTACAGGCTCGGCAGTGCTTGATGGTGAAACCGGCCTTCGCGTCGATGGTGGTTCGCTTAATCAGGTTACAAAAGGTCTCAAAAAGCTATTGGGTGACGACGTTGTAAGGGAGCAGCTAGGCAAGAGAGCAATGGATCGAGCTAGAGTTGAGTTTTCCTGGGAGGCGGTTGCAAATCGTACGATATTGGAGTTGGGTGTATGAAGTATTATAATTGTGGTGGGTTAAGCAGTATTCTGCTGATATTTTGCGTGATATTTTTTAGTGAAAATTCCTTTGCGGTAAAAAACTATTTTGAAATATCCTCATCTGAAATGCAAATGCTGCCGAAGTTTTGTAAGACGGGCTTAACAAATTTAACACAGAAAGAACGGATTTGGATGAATCACCTCTGTCCTGGATTGAATGCACTTAATCATGCCAAACTTACCTACGATAACAATATAACTAAGAAATACGCTATACAAAGAGCAATTAGTCATTTTGAATATACCCTAAGTCACGCAATAAACACTTCGTATAATTGGTACGTATTTCTAAAAAGGGGCGAAACATATGAGCTAAGTGGAGATCGGGTAAAGGCTCTGTCTGACTATCAAAAAGCGATTAGCTTAAAGCCAAAAAGTATCGCTATTCATATCGCCTTGATTGACATTTATATAAAATTGGGTGACTTAGACAATGCTCGTAAGCTTGTAAGCCGAGGGCTAGAAATCAAGCCTAAATCGAAGCCTTTATTGAGAAGAAAGAAGAAATTAATTTAGTTGACGGCGGCAATTAATTTTGAGTGCATGCTTTAAGATATTCGAGTTCGCGAACGATATTTGGATATAGGTGTTCCATGTTGTTTTCACAGTCCGGGTCATCATCGGTGTTAAATAGCTCGTATTGAGATCCATTTTCAAGTTGGTGGCATTTCAACATCCAATTTTCCCTCCAGATAAACCAGTCTCTAGCTTTTTCAATAATGGCGGAATATTCGGTCTTTAATGTTAGGGTTCCTGATTTTTTATTTGGGATATCGATCAGATGAAGAATGTCGGGGTAGGTAATATGCCCCTGACGTTGTTTGGGTGGGGGCGCTAGCCATAACCCTGTTTCGAAAATTACCGGCAAGTTGGCCGGTATGTCACCACCTCTCATTGCAGGCGTCAAAGAATGACCATCAATTGCACAGTCCATTTGTATGCCACACAAATCTAACAGGGTAGGCATAACGTCGATGCTTCTTACTTTTGTTTCTATGCTGCTGGGTTGGGGTATATTGGGAGAGTGAATGATGAGAGGAATATGCGCGCTAGCATCACTGCTAATGCTGTTCCCTTGCCCCCAGGTTTCTTTTTCAAAAAAATCGATACCGTGGTCACTGTAGATTAATATGATCGTATTATCCATGAGGTTTGATTTTTCGAGGTGAGCGACAATTTTTTCAACTTCGCCATCAAACTGACGAATACTGCCGTCGTATAGGTCGATAACCTGATCTAAATCAAAAGCCTCTTTGGGCTCCTGCTGACTTTCAATAATCTCCTCTGGGGTAGTCAACCGTGACATACAGAATTTTGATTTGCCATTGTAATCGGTTTCAGTGAACAATGAAAAATAGGGTTGATTGCTCGAAAATGGAGGGTGGGTGGTGCCCATAAAAACGTTTAAAAAAAATGGTGAATCACTGTGTGCTAATGCCGTTATTTCTTTTCTTGCATCGCGTCCAAGGTGCGCTGTTAACGGAACTCCAGCAAGATAATAAATTTCAGGAAGGAAAAGTTTCCCTATTTTATTGTGGCAAAAAAGTGAAAGTAGCAAGCGTAGACTTTTCGGTCCCTGCTTGATCAGGTACTTTAAATTCCATTGATCCCTGGGTAGATCTTTACGATCAAAACCGAGGTGGAACTTTCCTAAATCTGCGCCAGACCAGTCGCTTATAGTGCTGGTGCGATAGCCATGCTGCTTTAATATTTTGCCTAAAGAGGCCAGGTTCATACTCTCTGCCGCGCTATCCGAAGCGTAATTCGTAGTGATCTTGTGCCGGCTTGGCCAGCACCCCGTGAAAAGTGACACCAGGCTTGGTGCGGTTCTGGCCAGTGGCACGTAACATTTTTTGAAGACGGCGCTCTTCTGCGCAAGCGAATCGATGAATGGAGTAGTGCCTCGCTTATAGCCGTACACCCCCATATGGTCTGCACGCAGTGTATCGGAGCCTAGCATGATAATATTGGGTTGTTGGCATTTTTCTTGTTCATGGGCTGGCATGCCATGGCTGCCCATGCGGGTGTTGGGCTCACGCTTTACTGCAATGGCGTAGGCAGCCAGCGCATATATCATCGGTATTAATATCAGTCCGGTGTTTTCGAATGGAGTTTGCAGAGGTATTAACGCGACTAATAGATAACTGTAACTACATATATAAAAGGCTAAAGCGACGATGTCTAGACAACTCAGCAAGGAACGTGAAAGGTGCCTATATAAAGGATGAAGCCGAGTAGGGTTAAAATTTATAGAGGAAACAATGATTCCAGGGTTATAAAACAACCAGTGTAGGAACTGTCTGCCTGTTAGTATACTGATGCAAGCCAGCCCAGCTAAGAGTTCGAAGCTAACCGAAGGTGGAGAGAACATTACTTTCGAGTAGAGGGAAATAAGTAATACGCCCGGTAATGCGAGGACAAAGCAAAGAAAAATACAATAAAAGTAGAGTCGCCCGATGGCGTAGACTGAGTAGGCTCGGTAGTATTTGTCGACCTCCTCTTTTATCTGTGGGCCGGTGCGCGAAAAATTTTGTAGTGAGTGAATCAATAACAAAGTGGCGCAAATAAGTGCGCTGGTTAAAGAGGCATTAAAAATAGGAAAAATTTGATTCAGCATTTGCGTAAGATTAAAACTGACGATTGAGAATGATGGATGCAGCGAGCGATACGCAAAGCTTTCCCTGTGTAAGAGGAGCATGAAAAAAAGCCAGACTTAAGTGAGCCAGTGCGCGATACCGCTTGTCCTCACGTGCCTCCCATTTCGCGTAGTCAGCCAGCATTACTGCGTAGCAGTTTTTCCAAAAGCGACCTTGTGATACGCGGTCTAACAAAGAACGATTTTTTTTGTATACCGCAATGGCGCTAGAGCGCATGTTATTGAGGTTTCGACTAACACTGCCGGGGCGCTTGAGGATGACCGTCAGGGTATCGGGAATGCAGGTATATTCGGACAGAGCCGCAAATCGTATCCACATATCCGTGTCCTCCAGGCCGGTTAGGGCTTCGTCAAAAATGCCGGCTTTATCTTGAATGCTTTTTCTAGCGAGTATGCTGGACGCGCTACCAGCAATTGCTGAGTTGTTTAAAAAAATCGTGTGTAATGTAGAAACCTGAATGTTGGGGCAGGACCACTCATTTACAAAAAGCCCATCAGGTGTTTCTACCCTGGTGAGTGTTGAACAAAACCCGATATCGGGGTTGCTTTGCAGTAAAGCGACTTGCGCCGTAATTTTAGTCGGCATCCAATAATCATCGGCATCCAGATACGCTATGAACTCACCCTGCGCGGCTCTTATCCCCGCATTTCTCGCACTGCTCATACCACCATTCTCTTTAGAGACTAGGTGGATGGCCTGGTTGGTGTAGCTGTTGACCAGCGGTTCGGTGCCATCGGTACTGCCGTCATTAATGACGATGATTTCAATACAGGGATAGGTCTGCGCTAAAACGCTGTCAATAGCACGCCTGAGATAGGGTTCGGCGTTGTAGGCAGGGATGATGACACTGACCAAAGGTGCTTTCATATTACTCTTATTCATGAAGGTTTAGCATTTAGCGATAACCAAGCCGAGTCATTAGCGGCTCGATTTTGGGTAGTATTTTTGTGATTGCATCTGGATTGTGGATACGCCATTTTTCCCTTTTAGGTGGCCCGGCGACTATGCTTGTTGGCCGCTTGTTGAGCACTGCACAATGTGCTTTGATCGTATCGTCAAAATCCAGGTTCAATCTTGAAAATACATTTTCAAACAGCTCCACTGGTGACTCAACCAAATCCTCATAGCGCAGCTCAATCCACTTGTTTTCAGCAATAAGTGGCTTGGCTTCTAACGCCAGGGTATTTGCAGTGTTCCACTGATGGGCGCAAACCTCCTCCAACGAAGCATCATTATAGTCTCGCCAATTCGGTGGTAAAAAGAAGGACCAGTCAGAAAATTCACCTTCATTAATAGCGATAGTTCCTGGTATTTCGCCTAACAGGGGCTTCAAGTTGAAATGGCCATTATGTCGCCAGCCATCCATTAACGAGCTGACGTTATCTCGACCATCCCTGTAAATATAGACAAAGCGGGCATTTGGAAACAAGGCGTGTAGATAGGGAATGCGCAATATATTGATACAGCTTTTGTCCAGAACCTGGCCCTTGCCCAGCCGCGCATAAAAATAAGCAAGCACCTTTTCTCTGTGTGCTAGATCTGCGTTGCGTTCGTTCGCGCACTCTGATGCCCACTGATTATCCCATGGGCCATAAAGACTGTGCCATAGCTGTGGTAGTTCGTAGGGGAAGGATATGAGCTGACTGGATTTTCTCAGTGTTTCAAAAGTCACTGTGGTGCCAGAGCGAGAGCAGCCGATAAGAAAGATAGGGTCGGGTACCGATGGGCGAATAAGTCTATATGTCGCTTCTACCATCTGGTAGCGAAATGAATTGATGTTTTTTAAAACAATATTGCGATCAAATATTTTCAGGAGTTTTTGTGTATGCGGCATCTTTCGTTACTCTTTAGTAGATCGATATAATAGTTAAAAAGTACGAACACTACTCTGAAGCTGTTGTTCGAAGTACATGAACCGCTCCGGATAATTCGCCTATGCTTGCCGCCAGTCTAACCATATAAAAAAATCGCTTTCTAGAGTCAATGGTGAAGGTAGTCTTTACCAAATGTGAGGCGATTTTTCTTATCATGTATAGCTTTGGTTTGCTGAATGATTCCTTCATTATGAAGACCGATTTTGAACGGTGGTAACTTTTTTTAAGCGTGTATATGGTTTGCATTCTTTCATCGTCTACCGCATGCAGTTGCTTAACAGCGGGGAGGTAGCGGATAGAAAAGCCATTCTTAGCACACCTGCTAAGAAACTCGTGGTCTTCTCCACCAGCAAGGTTATGCCCTTTGGGGCCAAGGTTTGTTGAAAAGACACCAGACCTCTCAAATACATGGCGCCGGACGCAGATATTCCCTCCGCTAGGAAAGCGCGCATCAGGGTTTAGTATTAACGATGTGCCGCCAAAGTCGAATTCTGGGAAAGGCCTTATTGGTATAGCGTATTGCCCCGTAGTATGAACCCAGGATGGTTCTGTGCCTGGCCAGTCGGGTTTAATTCGCCCACAATATATGTCGTCGTTGTACATAGATATGCCTATCAGCAAGTTTGATATAAAGCCGTTTTCGACTGTTTGATCATCATCGATAAAGCACAAATATTCAGAGGTGGTGGCTTTTATTGCAGCATTCAGGGCGTGAGATTTACCGGGTTTTGGCTCCTCTATGCACCTTAGACTTATAACGCTCTGCGGGTGATCTGTTCGAATAGAGCGAACACGCTCTACAGTGTCATCTGTACAAGCGTTTGCGACAACCAATATATCCACCAACTCCGGGCCTTTATAGCCAGTAGAATATAATGATGAAATTGTAGTTGCTAAAGAGCTGCTGCGATTATATGTACAGATTATGATCGTGAGAACCGAGGTAAATTTTTTTTCCATTGCTTTAATAAGTAAGTACTTTCAGTTTAATTTTCGCTTATTTGCACGTAATACCCTCAACCACTGTTTGATCAGCTTTCCATCGGTGCGCATATCCCATTGATAGCCACTACGTCGAAAAGGATAGATGTTATTCTCAACGGCCCATATTAAATTGCTGAGGTGACGAACATAATTCTCATCATGGCTCCAGGGGTGTATGGCCCAGTACTGGTAATTGATAAGCGACCAGCGTTCATAACCTTTGTTTTTGAAAGTGTAAGTCAGGCTGTTTTCTAACGGCTCACTTTGTTTTTCCTGTTCGAGTGGAAGACATTGCTTAAACTTCATTGCGTCGAGTAAGAAGTAACGTGTCGATGTGAATGTGACTGGGCGCCAAGGGTTGACCGGGGGTTTTTCAAAGGATTTTCCTGTTAGCCACTCGCGCCAGTTTTTTGCCTGTGGAGGCCCCCCGCGTGGGGTGGTTACAATTGCCGTGGCTTCTTTATGAAGCAGGTCTATTCCTTCTTGAATCCATGATGCTTCCCCCTCGCGATAAAATAACATATCCGAATCGCTATGAAAGATGTAATTCCCGGTACATTTGTCTAGCGCATAGAGGTATTGGTAAATTGGTGCGCCGGAGAAATCTTTTATATCGATGTCTTCCCTTCCAAAGTATTTGTGCAATATACGGCATTGATCTTCTTCGCCCCAAGGAATAATATCAACTCGATCTATTACCCCATCGTTCAATAAGCGCTCCAGTATACGTTCAATCTCCGCTTGTGATCCCTGAATACGCTTGGAGTATTTACCTTCTTGGTTGCCGGGGTCATAAGCAATGAGTTTTTCCGAAAAAGGATAGTTTAATGCCGGAACCATGTGCCGTAGGGTTTCCTCCAAAAACGGAGCATCTGCATTGCATGTGTTCATGGTGAAGCTAACACTGTTCATAGTTTTCCAATACACATAATAAGTTTATGATTATTCGGCACAAACTTGGTTACAAATTTAAGTTGCGTGATTGTATCAGGCCTTGAATCGTTCCAACAAAATGACAAACAATCATCTCCTGTTGGAATGCCTCGTCCTTTGGACCTGATAGGTACTTTTTGGCTGTGTTTAGGATAGATCGCATTAACTGAGGTAGAAGATAAACAGGCACGTTGAAAAGTCTTCGATCCCCCGGGAGACCACAGTTTACAGCAATGTTTTTACTGGTTTCTAAGCGCCATCTGCGAAAGTATTTTTTGGTCAAACGAAAGCTTTCAACCTTGTGATGTACCTGTGAGCCACCAAGAAAAACCGCCTTCAGATTAGCCGCAAGAATGCGTTCAAATAGCTCACCGTCTTCACCACTAGCTAATACTTTGCCCTTTCTGCCACGACCGGTATCAAAAACACCAACCTTTTGAAATACATTTCTCTTGAAGGCCATATTTGCACCAAAAGGTGCCTGCCCAGGTTCAGTGATGGGGTAGTCGTCTGTGCGATCTGTTCGCACGGCGAGAAAGCCGTAAAAACGCTCAGTGAGCCAGGATGGTGGTGGTGATTCCCATATCGGCGCTATAAACCCACCACAGGCGTCGGCCTGGTATTTCTCCATACCTGCCAGCGTTGTTTCTAGCCACTCAGGCTCTGGTAAAACATCGTCATCGGTAAATAACAATATTTCACCCATAGCGCTGTCAATGCCGTGGTTGCGTGCATGGGACAGGCCTTGTTGTTTCTCTGATGTGTAGCGAAGTTGAGGCCAGGATTGCTGTTCATCTTTGACGACCTGCCGGGTATGATCACTGCTGTTGTTATCCACCACCAAGACCTCCCAGCTAAATTCAGGTGTAGCGGTTTGTGCACGCAGGGCATGCAAGGTATCTTTGAGTGAGTCTGCGCGGTTGTAGGTACAAACAATAATGCTGGCGTCCATACGTTTAGCTTCCAACGACTGTGTTAGGGGAAAATTTTCTACAGACGAAATGGCACCGAATTTCTATTGTTAGTTGTAGCAACACGGCGATTACCAATTGTAGCCCAGCTGTTGAGCAATTGGCGACACAGCATGTTTTAGTAAGCGTTTTTCCAACCAATTGACCTCGGTGGTTTTTCCTCCTTGTTTTGAGCTGCCCACTTTGTTAGTTAATACTTCGTGGTTGATGGTGATGTCCAAGTATGCCCCCAACTCGGTCAATGGCGTACGGCCCGCAATCATATCTTCGTAGCAGATCGTCAGGGCGTTCAAGTCTGAGGCATCCTGAAGAAAGCCCTCCACTAGGTATTTCCAGTGCTTGCCGAAGTGGCTGGGCGTAAATACAGGCTTGTCTGGAAAGGTATCGTACCAACTTCGGCCGTAGCGACAGTAAGAGCGATAGGCTTCCAGTGGGTTCCTATACAGAAAAACAAAACGTGCTTTCGGGTAAAGCCAGCGTAAATACGCGCAATGCTCTGTGCCTAACCTCACTTCTTTAATGCCCCAGAGGCTTGCGCCGGCATTCTCGGCAGGAATTGTAAATAGGGTGTCGAAAAAAGCGCGATGTGCCTTGTGTAAGTCCTGAACCGACGGGAACAAATTAGCTATCCAGTCACCTGAAAGGCTGTCGGGGGGGCTGCCATCGTAGTAATAGTTCTGGGGGGGCCAGTCAGCTCTGAAGGCTTGTGTTGACTCAGCCATGTTCTGAATCACGCCGCACTCATCGTAAGGTTCGCCCCATATCATCACTCGAGAGTCAGACATGATTAACCGTTGTAACAGGGTAGATCCGGAGCGCCAGCCAGCAGATAATAGAAATATCGGTGCTACGTCGTCCGCATCATTAGTAGAGGGACATATGCGCTGTAATTGTTCAATACCTGTCTTGATACAGGGCTTATGCAGTAGGGCTTGTCGGTGTGCCGCTCGTGCCTGAGGAGGACCGGTTAGCGCGGTTTTTAACAGCTTTAACATGGTTGCAACAACCTGTTTATCGACGCATTTGCAGATTTTTTAGGTTGGTTTTTAATATTGCTTAGCTTATGCAATTTCATCTTAGACATTGTCATACTCAATGCGACCAATGGATTCAACTCTGGCTTTGATACTGTCCCGTGTGTTTTTGAAACTGGCGTTGCCAGCGGAGAATTCATCCAGGAGTACATCGATGGGTTTACGCAGTTTTCTTTGAAGATAGACGCTAGTTAAGCGCTGGTATAGTTTACTGAGCCGGTAAGACTTGCCTTCTACCGCCCAGTGTCCCCAGCGCAGTAGTGGGTTCTTGATGCCTTTAATATTACGTAAAATTAGTGAAACTAGGGTGTCAGTAAGAACAGATTTTTCCAGCAAGCCATTTTTGTAGCGCACCAGTACGTCTGAACATTTGACCTCGCAAAAGCGTGAGCAATACAGCGTGTTGTCGTCGCGGCGGAAATAATAAAGGGCTTCGGGCAGATGGCAAAAGCTAAAGTGCTGGGCCGCACGCATAAAATAATCATAATCTTCGACCAGAAAAAGCTCTGGATCGTAGTCTCCAATTTTTTCGTATACAGCGCGGGTATATAAAAAACATGCACCAATATGGTTACCCTTTTCTAGCTGTAGTTCTTTAGGGAGGTGGTCCTGCACGGGATCGATTGGTTTGTCATCGTCATCAAGCTCAGAAAACAAATAGTAATCGGCATAAACAAAATCGCATGGATTTTTGCTGATAAGCGCTACCATTTTTTCAATAGCATCTGGGCAAAGCAAGTTGTCATCGGATGTCCAGGTCAGTAGTTCACCTCTTGCCAGTGAAAAGCCCCTGTTGAGTGCACGCGGCAACTTTAGGTTCGGGTCATTTTTAACGTAGCGAATACGCGAGTCGTTAAAAGAATTGACCACGGCTCGTGTATTGTCAGGCGAGTTATCATCAACGATGATTAACTCCAGTCGCTCGTAGGTTTGCGCGAGCACGCTGGCTATTGCGTGGGGTAATACCACTGCCCTATTGTAGGTGGGTAGCACAATGCTGACCAATGGCGCATTGGTATTGGCTATACCATGCTTAATCTCAGTATCAGACATGCGACTAAGTATCTTCAAGGATTCTTTTTACAATTTGAATTCCCGCGGTACCATCGCCATAGGGGTTTATTTTGTTGGCCATTTCCTGGTAGGCAGTGGGATCATCGAGTAACCTGGATGCCTCCTTAACAATGTTACCGGCATCAGTGCCAATAAGCTTTACTGTCCCAGCTTCAACGCCTTCCTGGCGCTCTGTGAGCTGGCGTAGTACCAGTACCGGCTTGCCAAGGCTTGGCGCTTCCTCCTGTAAACCACCAGAATCTGTTAATACGAGATGAGAACGCTTCATCAGGTGAACAAGCGGCATATACTCGAGCGGATCAATGAGTAACACATTGTCGAGTTCCGCCAGCACTTCGTTTACCACAGCGCGTACATTAGGGTTACGGTGAACTGGATAGACCAGCACGACCTCGTCTTTATATTTAAGTGCCAGCTCTTTTAGGCCTTTGCATAGAGACTCGAAGGGACCGCCGAAATTTTCTCGGCGATGGGCTGTGACTAGAATAACTCGTTTGTCATCAAAGTTCAGTGGTGCAAGTTGGGAGGCTGCGAAGTCAAAAGAGCGATCAGATATATCAAACAGTGCATCAAGCACAGTGTTACCAGTGACAGTTATCTGTTCATCCGCAATGCCTTCGTTGAGTAGATGTTGTTTTGCCAGATCGCTATGGGCAAAAAACAAATCTGCCATCGCATCAATCATCTTTCGATTTGACTCTTCCGGGTAGGGGTGGAACTTGTTGAAAGTTCGCAGGCCAGCTTCAACATGGCCGATTTTAACGCCCTGGTAAAATGCAGCCATTGCAGCGGCCATCGACGTAGTCGTGTCGCCTTGAACCAGTAAAAGATCAAATTTTTCTTCGCGTAGAATTTCCCCAACTTCTTGTAAAACATTGACGGTAATGTGCTCAAGAGTCTGGTTTTCGCGCATCAGGTCTAAATCGTAATCAACACGGATATCGAATAACTCAATAAGTGGCGCGACCATGTCTTTATGCTGGCCGGTAAGGCAATTTTTGTTCTGGATTAAATCGGGGTGTTTTTCTAACTCAGAAATTAAAGGAGCCATTTTTATGGTTTCAGGGCGGGTGCCGAAAACCGTGAGCACTTTAAGCATTTTTACCCTCCAGGTTCAATTTTAGACGGTATGCATCGAGAAAATATTTAACACCCCAGCTAATTTCTGCACCCGCTATGTACTGTGCGCCTTTACCGTAACTGCCGTAAAAACCACCGGACTTGTTCTGGATTTTTTCAAGGTATTTCATGGCCTTGTCAGCGCGTGTTTTATCGCCCAAGGTGTACCAAACAATGGCGTATTGCGCCATGCCGGTTGAGCAAACCCAGTCGACATCGGGGTAGGCAGGGATGCTACCGTTGCGTCTCTGGCGGCGTTCAACATCAGCCATGCCCCTGCGGGCCATTTCTAGCTCGCCTAGCTCACATAGGGCTTCCATAGCATAAGCGTGGAAGTGGCTCAGGCGATTAAATGGCACCAGGTCTTTCTGGCGTTTGTAATAGTCGAGAACAAATTGGGCTTTTTCGATATATTCTGGAACATCCAGTAACTTTCCAGCCTCAATCAAAGGGGGGAGTGCATAAGTGTGAATAAGGTCGTTGGCTATGCCTGTCCAAAGCTCAGTTGTCGGTGTGGTGAGCTGGCCGCTTTCTTCAATCTGGGTGAGCATCCAGTCGCAGGCTCTGCGCAAGGACTGTTCAACACCGTCTACATCATTAATAGCTGTGCATAAACCGCGCATAATTTGCCCGGTGTCGAAGGTGTATGCAGTGGTGCAATCGGGGGCGGGGAAGGCGCCGTCCGGTAGTTGAATAGACAATAACCAGCGAGTACAAGTTCTAGCCAGTTCATCTTCACCCCAGCTGTAGAGTGTTGGTATAAAATAGCCCGTAACTTCAGGGTAAGGTACGGTTTCCCTCGTGTGGACAATAATGCCTTTGTCGGCCACCATGTTTTGTTTAAACCAGTTCAGTGCTTGCGCGTAGCTGGTGGGGGCGCTTCGGTGGAAAAACTTGAGTATGCTCAATGTGTCTAAACCTCGTTGTCGGTTTTTTTCTCGAATTCGCTAAGCTCTGTCAGGATCTTAAGTTAGAGGCTATTTAGGTGATCGATAATCATAGCGCTTTGTATTTCATCAGTAAGTCCTTTGAAATTCATCGTGCTCCCTGGTGCAAATGACTTTGGGCTGGAAATAAATTGATCCAGGTTTTGTGCGGCCCAGCTTCCTGGAATATTTTTTAATGCTTTTGAATAGGCATAATCTTCAAGGCTGGCAATATCTCTGTTTACCACCTTTGATAGGTTAGGGCCTAGCTCAGAACCATTAAATTCCAGATCTGCACCGGGTGAGTCCAGCGCTCAGAGGCTTTGAGTATACCGGCGTAAAGCAGCTTCAGAAAGCTATTTTCATTGGCGGAGCAGCCCTTGGTTTTGGTCAGTTTGTTCTGGTTGAATGAGCCGGCACTGAATCGCCCCGGGTTGATCGGGGGCTAATTTTCTTGAGAGGATTAGCTAATGAACAGGCGACCTGGATATTCAAAAGAAGTACGTGAGCGCGCAGTTCGATTGGTTTTAACCAGTGAGCATGATCACTCCTCTCGCTGGGCCGCCACCCAGTCGGTAGCCTCCAAAATTGGTTGCACCCCAGAAACTTTATGCAAATGGGTGAAGAAGATGGAAATCAATGCGGGTACAAAGCCTGGTGTCACAACCAGCCAATATCAGCGAACCAAAGAGCGAAGCGCGAGGTGCGCGAACTCAAACGCGCCAATGAGATAGTACGTAGAGCCTGCCCCACGAAGTGCTTTGGGCACAATGCACTAGCAGAGACAATCAATGGCTTATACAAAGCAGAAGTTATCCACAAAGACGGCCCTTGGCGTGGGCTTGATGACGTAGAGCGAGCAACATTAACGTGGGTGGATCGGTTTAACCATCGCCGATTGCTACGATCCATTGGTGATCTGCCGTCTGCTGAATTTGAGATGATGTATTATTAACAAACTGAGTCAAGTGATGTTGCATGACTCAGATAAAATAGTCTCCGATAAAAACGGGGCGATTCAAAATACCAAATATTAGGAATAGGTAATAATGAACTTTCCCAGTGTCTCAATTATTATGCCCGTTTATAATGGAGAAAAGTACCTTGAAACAGCAATCAAAAGTGTACTAAATCAAACTTATTTTAATATTCAATTTATCATTATTAATGATTGTAGCACTGATAATTCTGATAAGATTGTTAACGTATTTCTCTCCAATAAGAAAATAATTTATTTATCTAACGAAAAAAATTCTGGTGTTGCAATAAGTAGAAACAATGCACTTGAGCATGCAACTGGAGAATATATTGCTTTTCACGATCAGGATGATTTATGGCTGCCAAACAAACTCGAATTACAAATAGCAACCTTTAGAAAAACACCCGAACTTGGGCTGCTACATGCACAATATGCCAGGGTAGATGATGAAGGAGATTTGCTCCCCAAATATAAAAAAATTCCCCAAACAGCATTTGGAAACCCAGATGCACAGGCGGTTGTTGGGGACGTTTTTGAGTCTATTTTCATAAGCAATGATATCCAACCATTGACATCTATCATCCCTAGGAAAGTGCTTGATGACGTCGGCTGGTTTAACCCGGACTTACCAGGAGTTGACGATTATGAATTATGGCTACGAATAGCCTATCATTATAAAGTTGGCCAATTACAAACTATCGTTGGTTATTGGCGAAAACATGATGATCAACAGTCTAACAAAGGTTATCAGATGTTGATGATGAAACTTAAAGCTATAAATATATTCTTAGCTGATCATCGTGATGCAAAAGATCGAGTCAACTCAAAATATTTTACTACACGAATGCACGGCATGAATAGGGGGGTTGCAAATTACTATTTTTATAATATTCAGGATTATACGATAGCAAAATCGTATTTTACAAAAGCGCTTAAGTTCAGACCCCTTGATTTTAACTCGTTAATTAAATTATTTTATTGCTGTTTGCCAGAGATATTTAGAAGCTCTATTCGAAGATTGAAAAATATTTTTAAATAATTTATAGCCTAAAGAGTAATGCAAGGAAATGTAAGATATGTCACATGAAAATCAAAGAAAATATGTGAATCTCATAGCCAGTAATTTGCCTGGTTTTTTTGAAAAAAAGAAAGTTCTTGAGATTGGGTCTCTAGATATAAATGGTAGTGTTAGAGAGTTTTTTAGTAATTGTAATTATACGGGAATAGATGTTGATGAAGGAAAAAGCGTAGATATAGTCTGCGAAGGACAAAAGTATGACGCGCCAGATAACTCCTTCGACACTGTCATCTCTTGTGAGGTCATGGAGCATAACCCTTATTGGGCGGAAACGTTTCAGAACATGATTCGCGTCTGTAAAGAGGGGGGGCTTGTTGTTATGACATGCGCAACAATTGGTAGACCGGAGCACGGTACAACAAGGACGTCACCTCATGACTCGCCACTCACGGTAGGTATTGGCTGGGACTACTATAAAAATCTAACGCAAAATCATTTTATTAAAAATATTGATGTCGAAAATTCGTTTTCGAATTATTACTTCAAAACCAACTGGGACTCGTATGACTTGCTGTTTTTTGGTATTAAACGTGCTAAAAATAAAGATCAACACCATCCAAAACTAGAAAACCTAACTACAAAAATACACCAGTTCGTTGAGAGTTCTAATGCCTTTAAACGTTGCGTGTATAGGAAGTACGCCGCAAAAATATTTGGGGATAGATATTTCAAAGGAGTACGAAAACTCATCTGGATGCTTGAATACCTACACAATGACTAATCAAAACCTAAGCACTATAAAGCTCAAGCCAAAGTGAAACCGGATTCAACTAATAAGTTCATAACTTGATTAGGGAACCTCTGATCAATCCGTCTATTTAACGGACTTCGTGCACGATCAACTTGCCGATGGCCGCCACTATCGATTATTTACTGTGATTGATGATTATAAGCGCTAAGGGCTTACCATTGAGGCGGGTTTCTCTCTGCCCTCAATGCGGGTCATCCGGTAATGCCCCCAATAAGTAACCGGAGTCAAAAATAGAATTTTCTCGTACTCTACGTGCAGAAAATTCTGCATGAAAAAACCTAAGTATTCAGACAGTCTGACAATAGCCATTCTTAAGCAGGCTGAGGTCTCAATTAATCGTGAAATTCTTGAATATGAAGTAGCTTGTTGGCACTTATGTTGTTTAATTCCTGTTGTATTCCGCTAGGCCAATGGATGGTTATCTTATCCGCTTGTTCATATTTACCTAATCCAAAATGTAATGTTTGAGCATTTTGCCCGCGATGATGGATTCCACCATCCTGCACACGGGTTTGGGTAATGCCGCCAGTGCTTAATGTCACCACCGCGCCAATGCCATCGCGATTAGATTTTGTACCCTCTAAATCTATGCTCAGCCAATTGTTGCCGTTTGTGCGATTGCGGTAGAGATGGTAGCCACCATTGTCAGACGCCAAACCCAAACTGCGGCCCATGCTAAAGCCGGTGGTGAGCAAAATATCGATGAACCCATCCTGGTCAAAATCAACTGTTGTGACGGAGTCACCCGCACCCTGCAAACTACCTGCAGCCCCTCCGGCGCCTTGAGTGGGCAGGAAATGGCCAGAACCATCATTAAGAAACAACTGATTGTGTTGTTTGCCAATATCACCTGAGGCAACTACGAAAAGGTCGAGATCCATATCATTATCAAAATCGGCAGCGACCACATTGGTAGCGGCGACCAGACGTTCGTTAACGCCTCTTTTTTCGCTCTCTTCTACGAGCTGGCCGTTTCGGTTCATAAATAACCGTGCCGGGGCTTCCTCTGACTTGCTAGCGTCATTAAAAGCCGTAATGTTGGTGATGGGGTTATCGCTGTTGATCTTAAATGTTAGTTGTTGAAATTTGCTCGTGTCAGTTGCATCGAATTTGCCGGCGATGGTGATTTGCCATCTGCCATCTTCAGTGCTCTTAATGTCAATCGCGTTGGCTGTATCGACGTCCGTGTTAGTCCCTGCAGCATCTTTTATCCCCGCCGTTTCTGCAGAAATTGAAAAGGTCAGTGCGGGTGGGTGCAAGGCGTTTGCCCCAATAGCTATTTTTTCTGGTGTCAGAGTCCTGGGGTGCATCGCTTTGATGGTAAAGGTAATTTCGCCCTCTGTTTCAAAGCTAAAGCCAGTGGGAGTATTGAGGTCTGGCTGTCGAGTGCTGATATCAGCAATAAACTCATTACTGCTCGGCTGGCCGAAAGCCACTCGGCCACTGGCATTTTTGCGCGCAAGAAATAGATCGATAGCGCCGTCGTTGTCAAAATCCCCTGCGGCAATATCTTCAAAAGCCGTCACTGGAAGCAGGTCGAGTGTTTTAGCGGGTAATGAGGATAAATCAAATATTTGCGCTGTCTGATTCTTACCGACGACACGACAGAGGAGTTCAGGGTGTTTGTCGCCGTTGAGTTCGCTCAAAATACAAAAAGGTACTGATCTGTATGGGAAAGTAATTTGCTCTGCAGCGGCTGTAAACCCCTTGCCTTTTTGCAAAAATATAAAGGGTGGTACGCGGTCATCAAAGCGCGCCTCTGCACCGTGAAATAGATCTAGCTGGCCATTATTGTCGATATCCAACCACAGGGGCATACGGGTACGGCCATAAACATTGGCAACGCCGGCGGCTTCGGCAATATTATCAAAATGTGAGCCTTGATTAATAAACAGCTTTTTAGGTTCGCTTCCAACACCAACCACCGCACCAGTTAATTGAACCAGATCAAGTTGGCCATCGTTATTAAAATCAGCCCAGGCAGCGCCGTGTTTGTCACCACCAATATCTTCGGCTGTAAAAGCAACAAGAGTGGACTCTTCAAAGTGACCATTACCTTTGTTTGCAAACAACTGCGCGGTGTTTAAGTGATTGGTGACATAAAGATCTGGTAGGTCATCACCGTTATAATCACCCCATGCAGCCCCATAGCTCATGCCAGTGTAGGCATGGAGTCCCGAGCTTAACGTCACATCTTCGAATATGTGAGCTTCAGGGTTAGATAGCCGACTATAAAAAATAGCGCAAGTTATTACCGCACCAATACTTAATGTGATAAGAAGAACGCGTGAAAATTTATTCATGCTTTATCCTTTAGTTATTTTCAGCGTTTGTTTTTCAAGTTCTTGTTTGAGTGTTTCAAGGTAGCTGAGGCCGAAACGAATATCTGGCTCCATGTGATTTCCTTCAGCCCATTCATTCCAGGATTTCAAAAATATTAAGCGGTGCTCTTCGGGTTTATCTTGGACGTTGTGAAGTGCTGTACGTAAGCTTTCAGCAAATAATTCAGGTGTCGAGTTTTCTATGATTAATCCGTTCATACCACTACGTGGAGTATTGTCCCAACTCGGAATAAGGCAGGGTAGGTGATCTACTTGTCGGGTGCTTGTGGGTACAAAACTGTCAATTAAGTCTTTGTACTGATAAATGCTAAGCTGAGTGCCCTTAAGTTTGTTTTTGAGTTTAAGTAAGGGGTGTTGCCAAGGTATGGCACCCGTTAAACCAGGCATCCGTTGCAGGATAACGGCGTCAAAGTTATTTGTCTGTGGCTGCCATCCGTTAGAGTGATCAACGCCGACAAGAAAAATACCTGGCAGACCAGATTTTTTTGCGAGCTCCCGATACAGTTCAGCAACTTCGGAAATATTAGGTACATCCCTGGGCTTATAAATGATAAACAAAGGCTTGCCATCTACCGTTAAATAGCGCTTGTCTTTAAAGGCGGGCAGAAGTGTTGAAAAATGGGCTTTATGATCTTCGGGGCCAGGGTAAGTCTGTTCAATAAGAATACGCCCTGGGTCACCATGCCATATCCCCGTCCAGGTAGCGTTGGCCCAACAGAGGCAAAAAGGGAAATCCGGTTGTCCTGAGGATAATACCTCTTGAAATGGTCGTTCGAGTAAGCGCTTTCCTCCAAACCAGTAGTGATAATAGCAAAATGCTTCAATACCGTATTGGCGGGCCATATCGGCCTGAGCTACCCGTGCTTCTGGCAGGCGGAGGTCATAGTAGCCAAGGTCTGTTGGCACATGGGGTTGGTAATGATTATGAAAAAGTGGCTTTGCTTTTGCCGCATTAGTCCATTCTGTAAAACCTTTGCCCCACCATTCGTCATTTTCAGGGATAGGGTGATATTGAGGTAGGTAGAAGGCAATAACTCGAGCTGGGTCTAACATATTTTGAGGGTCTGTCATGGTGGTTGTGTATTTATAGTGTTGGATGCGGAGTTGGCCAGATTTTCTAACACACTCTCAATCCCTTTTATATAAACATCTAAATTAAACAATGCGCTAGCACGGGCTTGTCCAGCTTCAATGAAGCGTGTTGCTATATTCGTGTCGTTGAGAATACGGATTGCTGCTTTTGCAATGGAGTCTGGATCGTTGAGTGGCACAAGAAACCCTGTCTCATTGTCAACAATGATTTCTTCCGGGCCACCGCAGCGGGTGGAAACTACGGGCACACCCGCTGCCATGGCCTCAACGACAGTGCGTCCAAACGCTTCTTGCTCGCAAGGAATGATTAATAAATCAACACCTTCCAGTATTTTGTTCACATCTGAGCGCCAACCAAGAAAATAAAAATTATCGTTTAAGTCGAGCAGGGCTACTTTTTTCTTAAGAGTGTTGACGAAATCTCGTTCGCCTTCTCCGATCGCAAGAAAAGTGACATCAGTGAATGATGCCTTTATTTTTGAAGCGGCCTCTATGAATGTCCCATATCCTTTCCTGGGCGTGAGAGAGGCGATTGAGGCGATGATTTTAGTGTTTTCATTAAGACCGAGTTCTTTTCGAAGAGCATCTCCTCCACCTTTTTCGCGGTCAAAATCACCCAGGCTAATACCGTTGTACACCACGGTGGTTTTGGCGCTTAGCGCAGGACAAGAATAAGCTTTGCCCAAGGCTTTTGAATTAACGATGACGTGTGCTGACAGGGAGCCGATAGTCCGTGAAATTATAGATGGAGTCAGTAGTGCCTTGAGGTCTTTATTACCTGCAACGTGCTCTCTAAGATGCCAGAGGTGTGGGCGCCCTGTTTTTCGGGCAGCGAGAGCACCCTCAATACAGGTGACGGTATTCGTATAGACAATATGGATGTCATGCTCGGAAATTAAATCTGCAATAATGCACACCCTTTTGTTTAGGCCGTTGATGACATTGAAAGCACGAGCGGACCAGTTTTTTTTAGCCTCTTGTCCAAATGCAACCCAATGTTTGAGGGGAGAAATAAATACAGGAATATTGAGTGCTTTGACCTCATCAGTTAATGGCCCTTCTCTGGGTACCAATAGATAAGGAGAGTATTGCTCACGGTTAATTCCAGCTAATAAAGCCAATAGGGATCTTTGAGCGCCATATAGCATGGGTCCGTGTGAGATAAAAAGAATCCTCTGGGGAAAGGCCTTGCTCGAGTGTTTTGTCATTAGTTGTCGTACTTCTCGGGTTGAGGCTTTGATAATTGGATTGCATGATTGAGTAATTTCGTTGTTAGACATAGGGGCTATTGGTGCGGTCAAGTTTACGATGCCGTCGTATCGGTAGTAGGTTTAGTAATACCCAGTAGCCCGCGCGCAGAATATGCCGAATCTTAATTGGATATTTATTAAACGGGTAAGTATTCGAGCGTTTACCTCGTAAGTCATGGAGAATGTCGTGTGAGAAACGCTTCAGTGCATATCGAAAACCGAGCTGAGGATTTTTCAGGTTAAAAAGATAACTACCTTTCAAGCGAAGGAAAAGAACAAAATCGCTGGCAGTTTGATTTTCCTTTGTTCGTTTGTGGATGACGGGTGATTCTGTTGTGACGATAAGTTTAAGCCCGCGGAGTTGAATTCGACGGCAGAAATCTTCCTCCTCTCCATAAGCGAAAAAAAGTGGATCGAATCCCCCAACCTGTTCGACCGTTCGTTTTGGCAACATTAGTGCTGCTCCAAACAGGGTTTTTGCTTCTTTGAGGCAGGTAAAGTGATTTGCTTGATAAGGCGACGCATTTGATAGAACTGCTCGATCAAAACTGTCGTCGATAGATTGCCCATCAGTGGTGAGCTGTACCGGATTGAGTGCTCCTATACTTTTATCATGCTCAAGTACTTCTACGTAATGTGTGATTGAAGTTGGAGGTAATCTTACATCAGGGTTGAGAACTAGAATGTAACTTGCCTTGTTCTCTAGTGCTATCTTAAACCCTATGTTGTTGCCACCTGCGTAGCCAGTATTTTTAGAAAGTTGAACAAATTCTTGACTAGGGAGTTTATCGCTAAGAGTCTTACCGCTACCGTCCGGTGAGTTATTGTCAATTACGAGAAGGCGATAGTTGGTATAATTAATCTGTTTGACGTACTCAACACAGTCTATTGTGTCGTCTAATGAGGAGTAGTTTAGAATGAGAATATATACAAGTGGCTGATGCATACAGAATACTGCGCCTTAGCTGAAAAAAAGTGAAGCTAGCTGTGTTGGGTTATTGTCAAGTGGCTTAGTTGACGTATATATAAGAGGATTGATTTGGGTACCTGACGATGTCTTTATATTGGAGTAAATAAAGTGTGAATACGTATGGCGTATAATAGTGATCATGAATTCTTCATATCTATTTCATTGATTTTAGGCTTTGTATCCTCTTCCGACCAATGTGCATTTAACATGAAGAATCCTTCACGAGCCGTAATAGGTATATCGCCGATTACTTGAAAATGTTTCATATTTTCACCGTAAAAAACGCTACCAGCTGCCTGGCCTGCTGTTACACCAAAGCGTAAGGAATATACGCCAGGAAGAAGCGGTAATTCTGAAATTTTACAGTTGATATAATGCTCGCCTGGTGATAGTTCTTTGATATAGAGCTGCTCTTCACTATTATGGGTAGTCAGATATAGGAAATCCGTTGTATGGAAGCCAAAACCAAAAGTAACATCACTCAGGTTTTTATACACCCTGATTTTGAACTGGATAAGGCAGTCTTTGTTATAAGAGAGTTGATCCACTTTTTGTAGGTTTTGGTCGAGAAAAATCAATTCGATTAATTCTAAATCACCGCTTGTACGTATTCCTGTATTTGAATGGGCTGTGTTAGCATTAATTTTAGCATCACTTTCTTTATAGAAACTCTCACACACAGCTTGTGCTGCTCCGTCTTGCATGATCTGCCCCTGCTTAAGCAGAATTACACGATTGCAGAGGCGCTGTACCTGCCGGATATTATGGCTGACCAACAGAACAGTCTTGCCTTGTTGTTTAATTAAGTCTTCCATTTTATCGAAACATTTTCGTTGAAAGGCTAAATCCCCAACCGCCAGTACCTCGTCAATAATCAGTATATCTGCATCCATGCTGGTGGCAATTGAAAACCCTAGCTTGACTGTCATACCTGAACTGTAGCGTTTTACCGGGGTATCAATAAATTGTTCTAGCTCAGAAAAGTCGATGATCTCTTCAAGTTTACTTTGTATTACTTTTTTCGGTATGCCGAGAATTGCCCCGTTAAGGTAAATATTTTCCCGCCCTGTAAGCTCTGGGTTAACCCCTGCGCCCACTTCAATAAGGGGGGCGATACTGCCTCGTACTACCACTTCGCCGCTGGTGGGTTTGGTGATGTTGGCTAGGTGCTTGAGTAGGGTGCTTTTCCCCGCGCCGTTATGGCCGATAATGCCTACAACTTCGCCTTCTTCTATTGTGAAACTGACATCATCAAGAGCCTTGAATCGTTCCCGTTGCCAGGTGTCTTTGCCCTGGATTTTTGCCAGGGTCTGGCGCAGGTTGTCTTTAATGCTGGTTACTGCTCCAAGGTCGTATTCTTTGGTAAGGTGTTTGACTTCAATAATAGGCATGTATTCGACTCATAATGCGGTTTACTCGTTTATTTAGTTGCACGGTTAAATAACGTCTGCAAACCAGTTTTCTGCTTTTTTAAAATACAGATAACTCAAGGGTAAAAGTATGGCTGTCGCGATGAGTCCTGGCAAAAGCGCTGAGAAATCGGGTGCCAAACCTTGCAGCAGGCATTTTTGAAAGCTATCAATAATGCCTGCAAGAGGGTTGATGTTATACAGTGTGTATAATGTTTCAGACCATTGTCCAGCTGCCTGTTCATCGATTAGCTTTGTTTTTACCAGGCTTAAAGGGTATATGACAGGTGAGGCATACATGGCAAGAGAAAGTAATACGGGTAATGCTTGAGCGATATCACGATAATAAACATTGAGGGCTGAGCCAAAGAAGCTGATGGTTAGCGCGACTAACATGGTATAAAAAATAATTAAGGGCACCCATAATGCTTGTACTGTGGGTAGCATTTGGTAGTAGGCCATCAACCCAGCCAGAATCAGGAAGCCAATTGCAAGTTCAACCAGTTTGGTCACCATAGCGGTAAGGGGGAAAACTTCTCGTGGGAAATAGATCTTCTTAATCAAAGAGGTATTGCTGGTTATACTGTTTACGCCTTCTGAAGCGGATTCCTGGAAGAATACCCATGGCATAAGGGCGGCGAATGTTAAAATGGGGTAGGGAATATCGCCAGTCTCTATACCAACAAAACTTTTCACAAGGGTGAAAATAAGCATTAACATGAGTGGCTTGAGTACCGCCCAAAATAGCCCGAGGTAGGACTGTTTGTAGCGTACGACGATATTTTTCCAGGCCAGTGCGGCGATGAGTTCGCGGTATTGGTAGAGGTTTTTAGAGACGGTGATCATGGTTTATTTGTCAGGCTCTCTTTAAATATTGGGTTTTTATTAAGCTGCATTTGTTATCTTCGTGGGTAGTGTTTTTCGTAATTTAAAAGCATGAATATCATTGCTCGCCTGACCATGGCAGGGTGTTTTTTCTGTCGGTTTTGGTCGTCATTTGTGGAGCTATTAGATACTTCACAGCCAGTTTTAGATGAACTGGCTGTGGCTTAATAAAAAAAGCTGCTGATAAGGTTTTTAGTCCTTCAAGCCAGTCTTTATCTCGCAAGTAATAAGCCTTTGCAAATAAAAGTTCAGCTCGTTGGTGCTTTAAAGCCTTTATCCTTGTGTTTATGTTTTGCCGTTGTTTTAAGGTGTCAGTGAGTAATTGATTGGCAGTGGTTATAGCTATATCCATTTGCCTGGTTTTTATTTGGTGTGGGCTTTTACCCTCGGGCCAACCAAAATTTGAGTCGTGTATTCGCCATAGGTTTAATGGCTTTTTTGTTAATGCTACCGTACACATTGTTGCAGCGCGTATGGCCCAGGTTGATTCGCTGTACTGGGCGTTTTCGTCAAACCCACCGACAATATTCCACGCGCCGCGCCGAGCTGCAGGGCGTTGAAAGTCAATGGGCACACTATGTAGCAGTTCATAAAAAAGCTCTGGTGAAAAGTGGTATAGGCCATTGCTCTCTTCAGGGTTTAAGCGGCTAAAAATCTTGTTTATTGCTGTTTCTCGGTTTTTCTTCGGGTTGGTAGCATAAGGGCCAAAAGGTTCGACACCCATAAATATACAATCTAGTTCTGGGTGTTCAGTAAATGACGTACCTATGGTACGTAGCGCCTCTGGGCTTAAAAGATCATCGTCATCCAATAACAAGATAACCTCTCCTGACGCGGCTTTAATGCCTGCGTTTTTGGTTTTTGGTATGCCAAGAGCTTTATTATGCCGTATCAGTTTCAGGTGTTCACCGAGTATTGCTTGCAGTGGCGCTTTCTCTATGGCGGGAGTTGAACCATCGCCGATTACCACAACTTCGAAGTTGTGGTAATTTTGCTCGGTGATACTTTTAACTGCTTCTAGAAGATAAGCGGGCCGATTATGTGCGGGAATGACGATTGATATCATTACTCACCCTTGTTGTTGCTTATGGGTATTCATCCGGTTAAAACCATCTGACCCGTGGGGGCAGGGCTATGTTATCGAGTAGGCCCCGACTTAATATTTTCGTAAGCTGTTTCTCCGCTTGCCAACTTCTGTCTTTAACCTGGTAGAGGCTTCCCTTTTCAGTTTGTGCCTGACCTATTTTTTCGTCTTGGCTAATACGCCGTAATGCTTGTGCGTATATATCGGCACTGTCGCGTACTGCACGCCAGAACAAGGTCAGCTCGTCGTCACCGGGCTTTACTTCAGGGCTAATATGGGCAATTAAATCACCAGTATCGATGCCTGCATTGATGTAGTGCAGGGTGCAGCCGATTTGCTCGGGTTCTTCATTATAAAGAGCCCAAAATGTGCAGTCCGCGCCGCGATAGTGTGGTGAGAGGCCTCCGTGCAGGTTGACGATGCCGAGTCGCCCTTTGTTGAGCAGCCCACCTTTGATGAGTGATGTGCCGAATACAGCAATGATGTCGGGTTTTAGATCATCGGCAAGCGTGACTACGTCGGGGTGGTTGATGTGGGGGACTTCGCGTACAAGTTCTGGCTTATCTAAGCTGGATTGTTGCTCACCGAAGAAGAATTTGGCCTCACCGTCGCCAGTGTAGCGTTTTCTATCGCGCAGCCAGCGCCAGACTTTTTTGAAGAGGTTGGCGGGTTTTAATTTTTTCTTTAAGCTCTTCCAGGTTAGATCACTTCCTGTCTCCTGGACAATGGCCTGTACTTCTGTAGCTTCGCACAGTTTGTTAGCGACATATAAGTGTCGTGGCGAACGACCACACAGAATAAGAATTTTTGGCGCGCTCATTCTTTCGCACCACTTGTGTTATCAATGCTAGTTGAGTTGGCGTCGAGGTGGTTTATTGGCAGTGGCTGCAAGGCGGGTACAGGACTATCGTTCATTTCAACCAATAAGGCGTCGGCAAAAAATTTTGCGGCCCAGTTGGGAAATTCAAACATGGAATAGCGCCCCCAGGTGGGCGCAGAACCCGCTATTGCACCGCGAATAAGAGAATTGTTGTGCTTGGTATTATGTTGTGACTTTAGGTAGTTGAGGGCGGCGGCTATAGGGCCGGTAAATTCGTCGCTAACACCCGCCTGGCGCAGTCGCGACCAGATAATACTGGTTTGGGCCAGGCCGGTGAGGCAGCAGTAGTAGGCATTGGACTGCCAGTTGGCGTCGAAGGTGCCGGCGAGATAGCCGTTTGTTTGTTGTTTGTCGGCCAGTTGGCGAGCGACTTTTAGGGCAGCGGCTATATAGTCTGTATTGTCGAGGAGTATTCCCGCTTCAATCATGCCTCGGGCGGCATAGGCGATGGTGTGGGTGAAGGGCTCGGCATCGGTGGTAAATGCGTTGTTTGTAAACCAGCCGTTTTGCTGTTGTTGGGTAAGTACCCAGTCGAAGTTTTTAGTGGCACCATCGATGAGTGCGGCATCGTTAGCAGCCATGCCTGCACGCAGCAGACCCCAGGCCGCACGGCTGTTGTAGGTGTGGGGAATGTCGTTGTGGACATTGCGGCGCCAGCAGCCGTCTTCATCCTGACAGGCCAGCATCCATTGGCCCGCACGTACTGCAGATTCAAGGCACTCCTGTCGATCTAGCTGATAGTAGCCAGCGATCATACCGTGGATGATTTGCCCGGTATTAAATATTACGGGTTTACTGCCCGCTTCACCAAAATGGCCGGGGTAGGAACCATCAGTGTTTTGCAGACTGAGTTCCCAGTCAAGTATGCGTGAGGCGCGTTCTTGTAGCTGAGTTTGAGAGAGAGTGTCTTGTGCAGCAAGAAACGTTTCTACAATATAGCCGCTGGTTTCTGGGTAGCTAGGTAGCCAGCCATCTTCGAAACTCCAACCTGCGGAGACGCCGCCATGATCCGAAAACTGTGCACGATTGTCCTGTGCGTGACAGAGCCAGTCTATTGCTGCGGATAGGTGGTTTGCATGATCGAGAACAGGGTAGCCGCCTGTATTTAACAGGTCTTTGATAATAAGCTTGAGGTGCAGCGGCTTCCAGAGTTTGTAGCGTATTGGTAGCTGGGCAAGAGCGAGCAAATCCATGCAGGTGACACTTCCTCGTAAGTGAGCTTAATTCGCCTAAGGTTAGCGGACGCCGGCGATTGTATCAGGAACAACTTAACAAATTCACATGACCCTTTAACTTATAGCGGTTTTATTCTGCATAGTGAGAGGGAAGTGATACATGGCTAACAACATAGCGGAATTTGCCAGATTTCTCGGGCGGAATTCTATCCATTTTGTTCAGTGTGATATTGGTGCTTTGTCCAAGACGCTGTTTCAATTGCTGGGTCATCTCTCGTTCAGCCCGTTGCTGCCATTGTGAGTCGCTGGTAGCTTTTTCGTTGCCAACAAACTGCACTTCGAGTTCTGTGGTGCTGTGCTGGATAATCTTGAATTCGCCAATACCTTCTATGGCGCGCAGTACATAGATGACCGCTAATGCATGCATGATTGTGCCATCAGCAGCTACAATAAAATCGGTGGAGCGGCCGACCACTTCGTCAATCACCTGTAGACCGCGCCCGGCAAGGCAGTGTTCAGCACTGGCTTTGACCATGTCTCCTGTGCGATAACGTATAAAGGGTTGGGCTTGTGAGCAAAGGCCGGTGATGACAGCTTCGCCGGTTTCGCCAGGAGCTACGGCCTGGCCTTCGGCGTCGAGTATTTCGAGAATCATACTTTCATTGATGAGTAACATTTGGCCTTCTGGGCTTTCGTGAGCTGTAAAGCCGATATCCCTGCTGCCGAATTCATTGGCGACAGGGGCCCCGAAGGCCTGTTGAATTATGGTGCGTTGCTCGGGGTAAAGGGGTTCGCCAGTCGTGCACACGACTTTTAGTTGAGGCAGGTGTATGGGCCTGCCTCGGTTTTCTATGTGTTTGGCGAGTAAAGTCAGGCTGCTGGCGTAGCCGTAAATACATTTTGGCTGAAATTTTTCGATAGCCTGTGAGTACAGCTCCATGTTTTCGATAGACATGTCGAAGGCATTGAGCAGGAGTTGGTTCATCGTGCGGTCTCGAATTTGCTTTATTCGATCGGTTTTCGCCAGCTCGACAGGTGCGCCCCATAGATAGACCTCTTTGTCTCCAATATCAACGCCCCACCAGCGTCGTGCGCGAATCCTGCCCGCGGCATCGGAGGCCTGACGCTCTTTGCCATAGTAGAAGATCAGTGGCTGACCGCTTGAACCCCCTGTATTGTACAAACTTCGGCCACCGGGCACGTCGGGCCAGGCTATTTGCTCACGGTGGCTCTGGGCATCGCTTTTATCCATAGTGGGCAGGCGGGCGAGATCGTCTAGTGTGGGTGTTTGGCCAGCGCCTAAAGGTATGTTTGCATTGCGAATGCGCTGGGCATGCCAGGGCGAGTGCTCAAGGGCAACATTGAGCAGGGCTTTCAGTTTGTTGAGCTGCAGTTGTTCCATTTCGGCCGGGCTTAGCCACTGGGCTTTTTCGAGTTCGGCTGCATAGCTGAAAGTGGGGCGGTGCATTATTTTTTCGTGTAAAGGAAAGAGGAGGTTCCTTACAATTTTTGGATGCATTCCCTTATCCTGCCTTACGATTTATTGGCTTACCTGAGTATTCGATATTGTAGCAAATGGGTTTTACTGGATGATACGCTGTGTGAGTACTTATTAAATGAACCCGTTGCAACAGGGAAGGTTGAATAATGAGAGTTATATGCTGAGTCGTGGACGCATTGCTTGGATCTTCATGGCGTATTTGCTCTTTGTTGTATACGGCAGCCTTATTCCCTTTGAATACCGTGTTCATAGTTTCGATGAGGCTGTGGCCAAGTTTGCCAATATTCCCTACCTCGCCCTGGGTATTGCCTCGCGGGCCGACTGGATCGCGAATATTATTCTCTACATTCCCTTGTCGTTTTTAGCCTGTCTCTGGCTTGGCGGGGCGGGCCGTATACAAGCCGCTCATTATTTGGTTTTGCCTGTGGTGTTGGCGCTGATGTTGGTCGTTGCTACTGCTGTCGAATTCACACAAATATTTTTCGCACCGCGCACGGTGTCCATCAATGATTTGATCGCTGAAACCCTGGGCGGCCTTGGCGGCATCGCTTTATGGGTGTTTGGTCGACACTGGCTGCTGCATTTGTTGCAGTCGTTTCGCCAGGGTGGGCATCAATCCATGGTTGCTGTGTTAAGTGCTTATGGATTGTTTTATCTTGCCCAGTCCCTATTCCCCTTTGATGTTGTGGTTTCCCTCAATGAGCTGAAATGGAAGCTAAGTTCTGACAAATACGCAATCCTACTCGCAGGTGATGGGGCTTCTCTATTTCGTGCGCTGGCACGCTTACTGGGTGAGGTGGTGGCTATTATGCCCCTGGGCGTTTTAGCTTCGCTGGCTTATCCGCGTTGGGGGCAGAATGACAAGGGAAGTTTGCGCAGGGTGTTTATCATTGGCGCAGGGCTGGGTGGCTGTTTGGAGTTTGCACAGTTTTTTATGGCCTCTGGTGTGAGTCAGGGAATGTCGGTGTTGATGCGAGCCGGGGGTCTGACACTGGGTGTTTTGCTGGGGCAAGGTTTGAGGCGCTGGGGTATTGGCTTTTTGGCACAATTTATTTGTCAGCTAAGGCTCTTGTTGTTCGTGCCTTATTGCCTTGCCCTGGCAGCATTGGCTGGTTGGTTTAACGAGAGCTGGTATCCCCTGTCATTATTCACCGCAAGCCTGGCTGAAGTGCGGGTGATGCCCTTTTACTATCACTATTATTCAACCGAGCCCGAGGCAATGGCGAGCCTGCTGGCGAATATGACGATGTATATGCCCCTTGGTTTGGCTGTTTGGGCCGGGGGCTCGCGGCGTGCGAAAAGAGTTTCAAGGTCGGCAGTCGCTTTTAATCCTCGCCAGGGGGCTGTGCGAGTAACGGCAGTGGCTGCAGCGGGTCTTGCACTGTTTATTGAGTTGGGCAAAGTGCTGGCTCCGTCTAAACATCCTGACTTTACTAATTTATTGATTGCGGCAGTCGCGGCGGTGTTGAGCTATTTGTTTATGCGCTGGTTGGAAGGAGCGCTGGTGGAAAAGGCTGATGTGTCGTCATCAAGCCCAATACTTGCCGATGTTAATTCTGAGGGGGTTGTTGACCCAAGTGTTGATTCTGCTGCCGGTAGTAAGGTTGCACCCTTTAATAGCGATGCTGTTAGTAGCGATAGAGTCACTGCCCGAGTTGCACCGCACCCTGGGGTGACGACCAGGCCTCTATCAACACGGCATTTTTTCTATGCTCTGCCCTTGGCGCTGTGTATTGGTGTTGGCTTGACTGCTTATCCAATACTCTCGCCACTATTGGCTGTTACTTTGCTGGCCTACGCTACTTTGCTATGGCGTCGGCCCCTGCTGTGGCTGTTTGTTATTCCCCTGCTCTTGCCTTTGCTCGATTTAAGCCAGCACACGGGGCGTTTGTTACTGGATGAGTTTGACCTCTTTGTACTGGTGACATTGCTAGTCAGCAGCCTGCGAGTTATGCGCCAGCCGCCCCTGCACTGGCCGAGCCCCGCGTTGCCCCTGGTGCTGGCTTTGTTGTGGTTCAGTTGGTTAGTTGCTGTATTTCCACCGCTATGGCCCTTATTGGCTGATGAGAGTTTGCGCCAGGCGGGTTCGCATTCCCCGCTTGAGGCGTGGATGGTGGGCAAGGGTTTATTGTGGGCGCTATTACTGGTGCCGGTGATTCGACGAACCAGAGGGGAGCAGCTCGAACAGGCGCGTGGCTACTTGCTATGGAGCTTGAGTGTGGGCTTATTTTTACTCTCGTTGGTGGTGATAGTTGAACGCTATGCCTTTGTCGGTCTGGCCAATTTCGATAATGTTTTTCGGGTGACCGGCACTTTTTCCAGTATGCGTACCGGGGGGGCTTATATAGAAGCTTATATCGCTTTTGCCTTTCCGGCACTGCTGGTAGTAACGCTGAACCAACGCCGCTGGCTATTGCAAACTCTGGGCCTGGTGGCAATAGTGATGGCCGTTTACGCGATGTTTGTGACTTTCTCGCGGGTTGGTTACGTCGCGCTGGCTCTGGGCTTTGTAATGATATTTGTGGGCTGGCTGAATGTTGCCGACAGACTGTCGAAACTGAAGAAAACGGCCCTGTTTATGGGGCTTGGATTCGTCGCCGTGGCTGTATTCGTGCCATTACTGTCCAGTGGTTTTGCGCAATATCGGCTGGCTCGCTCGGCGGATGACTTTACATTCAGGCTCAATCATTGGCAGCAGGCCATTGCTTTGATGGACGGGGGTGTGCTGAGCAAAGTGGTGGGGGAAGGTTTTGGGCAGTACCCCGTTAATCATCTCTTATATGCCAACGAAAACGAGGTGTCGAGTAGCTATCAACTACAACAACAAGCGGCAACAAACTACTTACTCTTAAGGGCGGGCAAGACGGCCTATCTTGAACAACGCGTCGATATTTCACCGCATCAGCGCTATCAATTGTCATTGCGGATTCGTCAGCCTGAATATCTATCTGCAACAAGTGCTAGCTCTACCCTGGGTGTCTTTATTTGTGAAAAGGCACTGTTGTATTCCTTTGGCTGTATCAGTCAGGTTGTGAATACTCAGGGTCTGACAAAAGATTGGCGAGAAGAGGTGATCGTTATCGACTCTGCTGATAAGGGCGCAGGCTTGTGGCCCCAACGCCCTGTTAAGTTTTCCCTGCATATGGCCAGCGGTGCCATTGAAATTTCTGACATGCGGCTAACAATGGCCGATGGCGCTGAGATGCTGAAAAACGGTGATTTTACACAAGGGCTTAAACACTGGCTATTTGTGACAGACCAGGATCTCGCCTGGCATATTCATCAACAGTGGGTAGAGGTCTTCTTTGCCCAGGGGCTATTGGGACTCGTCGCTATCGCTTTGCTTCTTGTGGTACTTGCGCGGGTGCTTTATAGACCCCTATTGCGTGGTGAGCTTGATGCCCTCGCATTCGCATCGGCCTTTATGGCTTTACTAACGGTGGGTTTGTTGGGCAGTACTATGGACACAGCGCGTGGTTCGATGTTGTTTTATTTGATGGCGATGGCTGTAGTTTTATTGGTGGTTACAAATAAACCACCATTAGCCGCTGGGCTTGTAAAACGAAGTATAAATGGGTGATCATGCCCCGACGGCTAGCTACTATTTAGTGGTGGGTCTTACAACAGGGGCTTTTTGAAAGTGCCATATTAAGGGTATTAAATAGGAGTGTTGTTATGAAGAAGGCTGTATTGGTGGGTACGTTGTTAATGATGGGGGTGGGCAATGCAATTGCTGCTTGCCCTGGTGCTGCTGTAGATGCGGCTACAGTCTTATCGGGCAAGGGGATTTCAGATGGCACTAGCAATGAAGTGCATTGCTCTAATGGGGATTTGGTGGAGATAGCTGAGGGTGTGGATCACCCTGTCGATCCAACTCATGTGGTCGGAACTTGGAGTGGGAGTGGTTCCGATGTGACTTATAACTATAGTGGTGGTGATAGCTTTACATTCACGGTTCGTAAGCAAGGAGCTGATTACAATTTTTGTCGCGGGGGTAACGTAGAGATAGTTAGCTCATTACCTAATGGCAGTTGTGCTGGCGCGGTAAACTAGGCTCAACTGCTACTTCTAACCGGCATCAAAATGCGCATCCAGCCATAGCTCCAAAACTGTCAACACCCAAATTAACTCACCGTAATAGGCCGCATGGCCATTGCGGTGCAGGTCAATTAGTTCATCAATAAAGGCTGAATTCAGCCATTGCCGTTTT